>Ga0055584_100000080_pt1 | contig 84840 bp, 74 predicted proteins | sample OSDHelmetaG_FD_58716 | JGI IMG/M metagenome (GOLD analysis project Ga0055584, IMG submission 58716) | Pelagic marine sediment microbial communities from the LTER site Helgoland, North Sea, for post-phytoplankton bloom and carbon turnover... | ecosystem: Environmental > Aquatic > Marine >... | reverse complement strand
GCCGCAGCCCAGGCAGTGGCGAAGCGCGTGCAAGGAGATTGGCAATGAAAGTCTGGATGGATGGCCAAATCCTCACTGGTGAAGATGCAAGACTCAGAGTGCGTGACCACGCGTTGTTATACGGCGATGGTGTTTTTGAAGGTATTCGCGTCTACAACGGACAAGTCTTTCGCTTGCCTCAGCATCTGGCGCGCCTCGCGCACTCGGCCGCGTACATCGGCTTGCAATTGCCGTACTCATTGGCGCGGATACAGTAAATTGTCTGCGACACTGTTGCCGTCCACGCTCAGGACGAGGCCTATATTCGCCTGTTGCTTACGCGTGGTGACGGTGAATTTGGCGTCGACCCACTCAGTTGTGCTGAGCTGCGTTGCATCTGCATGGTTGCCAGCATCAGTCTCTATAGCGCGCTTGCCGATGGCATCAATACGGTGACCGTGTCTACGCGTAAGCCACCTGCGGATGCGCTGAATCCCGAGGTCAAGAGTCTGAACTATCTGAACAGCGTCATGGCCAAGCGTGAGGCACATTTGCGTAGAGCAGATGAAGCGCTGGTGTTGAATCTCGCAGGCAAAGTAGCCGAAGCCTCAGTTGCCAATGTGTTTGCATGGACCGAGGGCGTGCTGGTGACGCCGCCCTCGCTGGATGGCGCGCTGCCTGGGATCACCCGTGCCAGTGTGCTGAGTGCTGCCGCCGAGCTCAACATACCTACTCAGATACGCTCGCTTGGCCAGGCCGAATTGATGCGTGCTGATGAGGTATTCCTTGCCGGGACGGGGGCGCGCATCGTGCCGATCGGTCAATACGACAAAGTTGCAATTGGCAACAGCAAGCGGCCAATTTACGAGCGCATCGAAGCTGCTTTTACTGAGATGACGCGTTGTTCGCGTCCGCAATCTCAGTCGCAATCTGCTGCATACGCATAACGATACCGTAGACGCCGACATGCCGGGTCGGGCTCAGATGGTCGAACAAACCCAAGCGCTCAAATACATCATCAGCTTCTAGGTCGAGACACGCTTGCGGCGGCTGGCCTGAGTAGATGGCGACCAAAACTGCAATCACACCGCGAATCACCGCGGTGTCGCATTCGGCGCGATATATTATTGTGCCGTCGCTTTGCGCATCACCCACAACCCATACATTGCTCATGCAGCCATGTACTTTAGTGGCATTGGTCTTGTCAGAATCGGGAAGCTCGTCAAGCTGCTTACCGAGATCCATCAAGTATTCGTAACGAGTGTCCCAGTCGCCAAGGATTTCAAGGTTATCAGCGATTTCCTCAAGCGAACTAATTAAGGCCATAGGTATGAGCTGTTCGGTGATTTAAGAGCGTAGCAAGTGTAGCTTGTCGCCGTAGTCACTTACACTATGCTTAAAGTTTGACAACCTAGGAGTCGCAGCATTGCTTGACTGGCTATTTGGACCGAAAGCGAAGGCGCGGCAATTGAATAGCGATGCGCGCGCCATCGTCCAGGTAGCGCGAGATGGCTATCGCGTGGAGACCACGCGCGCCATGGCGTTGCTAACTCGCGAAACGATTGATGACACGCGCGCCTACGCACTCGCTCGAAGTGAAGGCCCAAAGCTCACCATCGAACGCTTAGAAATGTACCACCGCAATGCCAAGAGCTCGCGCGACCAGGTCAAGCTGACCGCTTATACGCTGGCAATCATCTATTTGCGCGCAGAAGGCTTGGGCGAATTGGCGGCGCCTGCACGAGCAGAAATAGACCAGTTTTATGCCGATTGGGCGCATTCGGTGGAACCGTCATCGTGAGCCAATGCGGGTGCGTAGCAGCGCTTCGCTAATTTTCTGGGGCACCGTACAAGTTTGCACGCAGCGCACCAAAGTGCGAACCGGTTGGCGCATTTGCGCGCGCGTACACCTTAAGCTATCGCTGTGGTCGTCATGATCACAACCACAACCTTGGTGCTAGCGTAATTGCTATGGCGCAAACCTTGGCGCGGCACCGTATCGCAATCACGCGTAGGAGATTTGACGTGACATCAGTTTTAGGCAGAAGTGGCCTCGCCATCGTGTTCGGCGCAACTCTTGCTCTGTCGGCAACGGCGAACGCAGCAGGCAGCGATAGCTCCGACATCCCTTCGATCGTTGCTTCGCCGCAAAATGCCGCTTATGACAGAGCCTACAGCGCGGCGGTTGCAGGGCGCTACGATGAAGCCATTGGCATTTTGAATGGCGTGGTTGGCGCTGATCCAAAACATGCTGACGCGCACAACATGCTCGGTTTTAGTCATCGTAAGAAAGGCAACTACGAGCAATCTTTCCGTTTCTACGGCAAGGCACTTAAATTGGATCCGGACCATCGTGGCGCGCATGAGTACATTGGCCAGGCCTATCTTGAGCAGAAGAATTTGCCGATGGCGAAGGAACACTTGAGCCGGCTTGATTCAATCTGTACTTGGGGTTGTGAAGAGTACGACACGCTCAAGCGCGCGGTTGAGAGCTTTGAGACCGGTAGCGCGCCCAGTTCAACTACCTACGAGCTGAACGAAAGCCAAGGTTAGGATGCGGCTTTACGCTGCAGCTCTGCCAGAGTGCGCTGAAATTCCTTGAGCTGCGAGCCGCCGAGTTCGATCGCGCGCAGTGCATGCGCGATCGCTTCTGGCCAGGCATGAGTCTCGCCTAGCAAAAAGGCCAGGTTATTGTGCGCTTGCGCCGACAAAGGATGCGCTTTAACCGCTCTCCTTAGGTTTTGTGTTGCGCCGTCGACATCGCCGCTGGCGTAAAGCGCATTCGCGAGCCCTACCAGGGCCGTGAGGTCCTTATCCCAGACTTCCAAGGCCGCGCGCCAAGCACGTGCCGCAGGGCTCCAAGACTGTTGCTCGGCCATGTCAGCTACCGCGCTCAGGTAACGCACCCGGTCCAATTCTGCTGGTAAGTCCCCTGGTACGAGCGCTATCAGTGCCCAGCGCCCGGCCAATTGCCACGAACGATTGAACGCGTGCGCGGGCATTACTAAGCGCTGTTCTAGGCCCGACCTTAAGATCACATGCTGATTGCTAACATCAATGCCGATGACAACCGCGTAGTGCCATTGAGGTGGGCCAAGCGTGGCAAGGTTTTGTAACACCACCACCGGCCGCCCAGCTGCAATCTCGCGCGCGAGCGCATCCAGGCGGCGCGGCAATTGATACGCGATACGACCATGGCTGCGCGTGGTGGCGAGCATCTCGGCCTGCAATGACCCCTTAAGTGCCGGCGTAAACAGGCGTGGCGCGATTGTGGCGGGTGTGGCCGGTACGCCGGAATAGCTCAGAACCGTCGCAAGTGCGGCGGGGCCACAGTGATTCTCAGTTTGCGCGAAAAATGGTGTGGCGCTGAGTTCAGTGGTCGAGGTGATGCCGGCTCTATCAGCATAGCTGCGCAAACCATCGCTGGCACAACCCGCGAGGCTCGCCGCAGCAAGCACGAGCCGTATGCCGCGGCGCAGCGCGTAGAAGCTATTGCGCCGCCTGCGCATAGGCCTCAATCGGCGGGCACGTACAAACGAGATTGCGATCCCCGTAAACGTTGTCGATGCGCCCAACCGGCGGCCAGTACTTGTCTTCACGCGTACCGGTTAGCGGAAAAAATGCTTGCGCGCGCGAGTACGGCAGCTCCCAATCATCTACCACCAGCAGGTGATGGGTATGCGGTGCGTTCTTGAGTGCGTTGTTATGTGGGTCGGCGCGACCCGCTTCGACCTCGGCAATTTCTTGGCGAATCGCTAACAAGGCATCGCAAAAGCGATCAATCTCACGCATGGCCTCGCTTTCGGTCGGCTCGATCATCATCGTATCGGCTACCGGGAACGACACCGTTGGTGCGTGAAAGCCGTAATCCACCAAACGCTTGGCGACATCTTCTACCGAGATGCCGCTGGTCTCTTTAATCGCACGAAAATCGATGATGCATTCATGCGCAACCATGCCGTTACGGCCTTTGTACAAAATTGGATAGCCAGCACTCAAGCGCTTGGCGATATAGTTTGCGCTCAAGATCGCCACCAATGTTGCGCGGGTGAGCCCTTGCGCGCCCATCATGGCGATGTATGCCCAAGATATCGGCAAGATACTTGCTGAACCCCAAGGTGCTGCGGCAATGGTGCCGATGGTCGCGCCGCCACCGGATGCCGGGTTGACCCCGTCTACCACCGGGTGATCAGGTAGAAACGGTGCTAGATGCGCTTGCACCCCGATTGGCCCCATGCCAGGACCGCCGCCACCGTGCGGGATGCAGAAGGTCTTGTGCAGGTTGATATGTGAGACGTCGGCGCCGATCTCAGCTGGTTTACACAATCCAACCAGCGCATTTAGATTGGCGCCGTCCATATAAACCTGACCGCCGTGCTCATGGACGATTGCGCAGATATCAATTACAGATTCTTCGAATACGCCGTGTGTTGACGGGTATGTGATCATTAGCGCGGCCAGCTCGGTACTGTGCGTTTGCGCCTTGCTGCGTAGGTCCTCAAGGTCAACATTGCCGTCATCGTCACATCCAACCACCACTACGCGCATACCAGCCATCACCGCACTGGCCGGATTAGTGCCATGGGCGGAGGCTGGGATCAGGCAAACGTCGCGCGCGTCGTCGCCGCGCGAGCGGTGGTACATCGCGATACACAGCAAGCCTGCGTATTCGCCCTGCGAGCCTGCGTTGGGTTGCAAAGAGATCGCATCAAAACCGGTAATCGCGCACAAGAACTCTTCAAGCTCTTCGAATAGCTGTTGATAACCTTGTGCTTGTTCCAGCGGTGCGAATGGATGTAACGCGCTGAATTGCCGATCCGTCACCGCTGTCATCTCAGTAGTTGCGTTCAGTTTCATCGTGCATGACCCGAGCGGAATCATGGCTCGGTCAAGCGCGATGTCGCGACTGGCTAACCAGCGCAGATAGCGCAGCATCTCGGTTTCGCCGTGGTACAGATGAAACACCTCGTGTTGCAAAAACGCGGTGCTGCGCTCAAGCGACGCGGGGATGTTGGACTCGATCGAAATGTCCAGCGCGTTTAAGTCGGGACTGGTCTGCCCGCGGCTAGCAAATAGTTGCCAGACCGCCTGAAGATTTTCGCGCCGGGTGGTCTCGTCAAAAGCGATACCGAGCGTGTCAGGATCCACCACGCGTAGATTGATTTTGGCTTCACGCGCTTTCGCGGCAAGCCGCGCAGCTTGCCCAGGAACGTGCACGCTGAGGGTATCGAATTGGTGCGAATTGTTGACTTGTACGCCTAATTGCTCAAGTCCGGCGCGCAAGATGCCGGTCATGCGTTGTACTCGACGTGCAATAGTGGTCAGTCCAACGGGACCATGATAGACCGCGTAGAGCGCCGCAATAACCGCCAGTAGAACCTGCGCTGTGCAAATGTTGCTGGTCGCTTTTTCGCGACGAATATGTTGCTCGCGTGTCTGTAGCGCCATGCGTAACGCCGGGCGCCCGCTCGAGTCAATTGACACGCCAATAATGCGGCCTGGGGTGGAACGTTTGAACTTGTCTCGGGTTGCGAAGAACGCCGCATGTGGGCCGCCGTAACCCATAGGTACACCAAAGCGCTGCGCGCTGCCGACAACAATGTCAGCACCGAACTCACCGGGAGGTTTGAGCAATGTGAGCGCTAGTAAATCGCTCGCGACGGTAACCAGCGCATTCGCTGCGTGCGCTTGTGCGATGGTCTCGCTGGGGTCGCACAGTTCGCCGCTGGATCCTGGATATTGCAGGAACACGCCGAAATAATCGTCTCCTGCCAAATCACTGGAAGCGTCGAAAATTTCGAGCTTGATACCGAGACTTGCAGCGCGTGTTGCCAGTACTGCTAAGGTTTGCGGGTGGCAATCGTGATCTACTAGGAAGCGGTCAGAGGTAGATTTTGCTACGCGCCGGCTCATTGCCATGGCTTCGGCTGCCGCCGTCGCCTCATCGAGCAACGATGCGTTCGCAATTTCCATGCCGGTCAAATCAACAATCATTTGTTGGAAGTTCAATAATACTTCCAACCGGCCTTGGCTGACTTCCGCTTGATACGGTGTATAGGCTGTGTACCAGCCCGGATTCTCCAGCACATTACGCTGGATGACGGCCGGTAAAATGGTGCCGTAATAACCCATACCCAACATTGAAACAAACACTTGGTTACGCTGCGCCATGCGGCGTAGATAGGTCAGTGTTTGGCGCTCACTCATTGCGTCTGGCAACTGCAATGGCTGCGACGACAAGATGGCGTGTGGAACCGTGGCGTCGCGTAACTCCTCGAGGCTGCGTAGACCCAGGGTTGCCAACATTTGCTCGAGTTGCTGCTCCCCGGGGCCGATGTGGCGGCGTACAAAGTCAGCTGGCATTTCTAGATCTGTGAGCGTTGGTCGAGCAGTCGGCATCGCGATTCCCTCTGTTTTTGACGGCGCAGCATGGCACGGTGTCAGGTTCAAACTCAGCTCGACAAGGTGCGATCACTAAGTGCAAATAGCACTGCGGCCCAAGCATGCGACGATATGCACCTGCGTACAAACAATTTACGCGCAGATAGTCTTCGCGAGCATCCTTAAGCAAGGCCTGGTGGCTTCGATAGTGCACTCGCGTCAGCATCCTGACGTTGTTTGTCGGGAAATTTTACTAATTAATGTTATTTCTCCGATAAGCGATTTAAAATATTCTATAAATTAGATATTTTTCCTTTCTGAATCGATGCCCGCAGGGCTGGCCGCGGGCACAATATGAACCACGTCACAGTATTTAGCTGCTCACGGTCACGGCTGTTGCCGAAAATCTTAACACTGCGGCTGGTGGCGCCATCGATTGGCGGCGAACTTGGTGCTTTCGTTTGCGAACCAATGGCTAGAGCAGGGCCGTAGCCGGTTCTGTTTTGTCCACCAGGTCACAAAATTACGCTCGGCGAGCGTCTTTTGGCATTGTTGTCACTGGTTTTTTCAAAGTTGGCACGCACTTCGCTAGGGGTAAAGGTATTAAGGGTCCTCATCCTCTTTTCCCCCGACACCCTTGATGCTTCTGACCGGCGCTTCCTTCGTGAAGCGCCGTTTTTTGCCGGTGTCACGATGGACAGCGCCCATGGCTGCGCGCTTAAGCGCGCACCCGTAGCGCGTGCAAGCGTTCGTAGTGGGGCATGCAAGTATCTAACAGAGAATTGTATGCCGGTGGTGTCACCACATTGCGCGGGCGGTAGCGCTCGAAACCTGTTGATGCCCATACTGAGTCATACCAATGTGGTCCCCATACGCCGTCGCTGCTGCGTTTCCCCGGCGGCCAGGACAGCATGCACTCATCGAATTCAAGCCCAAACACCGTGCATACCAGCTCTAACATGCCGCGCGGGTCCAATAAGAAATCTTTTGCGTCGATCACTAGCGGCGGCGACTGTAGCCGGGTGACATGATCAAAGATCTCGGCTTGGCGGATGATGCCGAGATCGTCTTCGGTCGCGTCTGGTCGGGTTCGTCGATATGAAGCCAGTACTTCTTCGGGTGAACGAATTAAGAAACAATTGTCGAGTGCGGCAAGCCAATCCCAATCCATGCTTGGTAACAGGTGATGGGTCATCTGTTTCTGATAGAACACTGCCGCGCCATCCGGGGCGTCACTGACGCAGCGCTCTACTAGCGGACGCCAATCGCGGCCCTGGTCGGCAATGATGGCTTCGCTGCCCGGATGCGCAATACCGGTGCTGTGCAAGTACGGCCCGTACAGAGGCTCGTCCCAGACGCAGGTGTCAGGTCGATTCTCCCAGGCGCGCATCATCGCAGTCGAGATGTTGCGCGGCCCGGACCACATTGCAATGCGTTTGCTTGTCATGGCGTTTAGGCTGCGGTGGATTCGTGTTCCAGCATCTCTAAATAGAGTTGTTGCAGTCGTTCTACCATCGGTCCTCGACCACCATCGCCCATCATGCGCCCGTCAATTTCGCCGACCGGAGCGACGCCGGCAAAAGTACCAGTGACGAAGGCTTCTTGTGCACCATAAACATCGGTAAGGCTGAAATTCTTTTCGAAACAGGGAATGTTGTTATCTCTACACACGCGCAAGATGTTTGCTCGGGTAATGCCACCGAGGCAGTAGTCTCCACTTGAAGTCCAAACTTCGCCCTTACGCACGATGAAGAAATGGGTCGAGTTACAGGTTGCAACAAAGCCGTGTGGGTCGAGCATGAGCGCTTCATCGGCGCCAGCTTTAGTGGCTTGAATACACGCCGTGATGCAGTTCAGTTTCGAGTGTGAGTTGAGTTTCGGATCTTGCACATCCGCATAACCGCGGCGCACATGTACGGTAAATAGTTTCATGCCGCGTGTCAGTGTTTCTGGCAGGGCGGTTTTGTACTCAGCGATGATTACGATAGTCGCAGCGCTGATGGTTACGCGCGGATCTTGATACGGCGTCGCTTTAATTCCACGACTGACCATCAAACGAACATGCACGCCGTCGTGCATTTCATTAGCAGCTAATACGCGCGTCAGGCGCGACGTGAGCTCGGCGCGCGTGACGCCAAGATCCATATCGATGGCTTTGGCACCTTCATACAGTCGATCCAGGTGTAGATCTAAGAATGCGTAGTGGCCCTTGTGAACTCGAAGACCTTCCCAAATGCCATCGCCGAGAATGAAGCCGCTATCAAAAACAGAAACCACTGCTTGTGCGCGCGGAAGTAATTCGCCATTGATATCGATGAGAATAGATGCGTTTCTGGGATCGTCATGATAGTCGTGCGAGCCGTGCGCCATGGTTGGTCTCCAATGTTTTATTTGTGTGGTCAGTAAGCCTAAGTTCGCGCGGCTAGAGGTATGCGCGCAAAGTTGATCGCCGAAAGCTGTGCTGCACGAGTATAGTCTGCGGCTCGGGACGGTGCAGATTGGGCGCACGGCGCGCTGGAAAACTGGGGATAGGTTATGCAAAGAAGACAGCTACTCGCTTGGACCGGTGTGGTATGCGCCAGCGGCCTCAGTGGATGTGTTGATGTGGGCCAAGTTAGAGATGTGGCGGCCGCTGTTGTCGGCGGGTCTGGCGCCTTGTCCGAGTCGACCGTTGCTGCAGGCCTGCGCGAGGCTTTGCAAGTAGGCAGCCAACGTGCTTCCGGCACCCTTTCGAAAACCGGTGGTTTTTCGAATAACTCGCTGCTACGAATTGTGGTGCCGGATGACCTCAATAAGGTCGCAAAACTCATGCGTACCTTTGGCTTCGGCAGTTACGTTGATGAGCTGGAGCTTGCAATGAATCGATCCGCTGAGCGCGCTGTTGGTGAGGCTGTGCCAGTGTTTTGGGATGCTATCAGCGCGATGAGTATCAGCGACGCATTCAATATCCTGCGTGGACCGACGGACGCCGCCACGCGTTATTTCGAAGATCGCACTAGCGCGACGCTACGGACTAAGTTCCAGCCGGTGGTGCAGCTCGGTATGCGTGAAGTGGGCCTGTATCAGAAGTACGCGGAGCTGACGGATAAATACAATCGCATTCCCCTAACAAAGCCAGTGGCGCCGAGTCTTGAAGGCTATATTACTGACGCGGCGCTCGGTGGTTTGTTCACGGTGCTAGCACAAGAAGAAGCGCGTATTCGCAAAGATCCGATCGCCCGCACCTCGGACTTGCTACGGACCGTGTTCGCGTGAGCGAAGACTCACATATAAGGCGCGGAGCTAGCGTCGAGTGTTGGGCCTGATCCGTGCGCTTGCGAGAGTCAGCTACCCGCGCGCGCTGCTGTTATTGACGCAGTCCGGCCTTGACGCTTTTTTCGCGTCGTTGTGGGATCGCGTCATACTCTATCTGGTCTGCGCCGTTGTAGACCAGAAAATGGCGACCTTTAGCACGTGCGATCATGACCATACCGACAACGTTTGCGAGTTCCAGTCCCATTTGAGTTACGCCGGAGCGCGATAGCAAAACCGGTACGCCCATGAACGCCGCTTTCATGACCATTTCGCTAGTCAAGCGACCGGTCGTGTAGAACCACTTATCTTCACCGCTCGTGCCTGCTAACCACATTTCACCGGCAATGGCGTCAGCGGCATTGTGACGTCCGACATCTTCAACAAAATTCAAGATACTGGTGCCTTCACACAGCGCACAGCCATGCACCGCTCCGGCTTGTTTGTAGATCTCGTTGTACGCAGATATTTCGGCCAGCAGTCCATAAACATCTGACTGTCGAACGGCTACGCGTGGCAAGCGGGTGTTGTAGATATTGTCGACCGTGCAACTGAAAATGGTGCCTTGGCCGCAACCGCTGGTGACGGTTCGGTGCGCTAGCTTTTCTTCCCAATCGATGATTCCGTCGCCGTGCTTAGTTGTGACAAATACGGTTTCGATATCCCAGTTAACACGCACTTCACTAATTTGTTCGATATCTTCGATAAGGCGTTGGTTGCGCAGATAACCGAGCGCGAGCGCTTCTGGGCAGGTACCGAGGGTCATCAATGTGACCACCTCACGATCGTCGACCTTGAGCGTCAATGGCGACTCGCCAGCAACTTGCACAGTGTTGCTGTCGCCGTATTCGTCGACCGCGCTCACCTCGTGAGTTGGCGTCAATCCGGCTGCGGTCATGATCGGGCGATGTGGCGCTGCGCTTACTACGCTCATCGCTAAACCAACCCTTCGAATGGTTCTACTTCCACTAACTCGCCCGCCATCGCGCCAGTGCTCTCAAGCGGCAAGACGATGAAGCAATTGGCCGCACTCATCGAATTCAAAATGTGCGAGCCCTGATCCCCGGTCGAGGTCACCTGCAATTGGCCAGCCTGATCAACTTCCATTACACCGCGTTGAAATTCAAGCCGACCCGGTTGCTTTTTGATCGCCTGGGCCAAAGGGATGCGTACACGGTTATGTGTGTAGCCAACCTCGCCACGGATTCGTCGCAATGCCGGCTGTACAAATTGGTAAAAGGTCACCATGACTGACACCGGATTTCCCGGCAGGCCAAAAAATACGGCGTTCTTTACGTGCCCGAAAGTCAGTGGCCGGCCGGGTTTCATGGCAATTTTCCAGAAATTCACGGCGCCAAGTTCGGTCAGAATTTCGGTAACGAAGTCAGCATCGCCAACCGAGACTCCTCCGGATGATACGATCACGTCGGCTACTTCTGCGGCGGTGTTAAACGCACGTCGGACATCATCACGGGTGTCGCGCACCACACCGAGATCGATTAATTGCACACCAAGCCGCGTAAGCATGCCGTGCAGACAGTAGCGATTGCTGTCGAAGATGTCGCCCGGGCGTGGCACTTCACCAACCGTGCACAACTCATCTCCGGTGGAAAAGAACGCGACTCGCACTTGCCGGAATACGCGTACTTCGGCGAGTCCCATTGACGCCAACACGCCGATATCCGCGGGCCGTAATAGTTTGCCTGGCAACAGCACCGCTTCGCCAGCGCGCAAATCTTCGCCAGCATGGCGCACGTGGCCACTGGTCGGCGCATCTGCATTAAAGCTTACCGTGTCGTTTGCCGCGTTGACATGTTCTTGCATCACCACCACATCGGTGCCATCTGGCATTGCCGCGCCGGTCATAATGCGTACGCACTCGCTTGCGCCGACTGTGCCTTCGAAGGGCTTGCCGGCCCACGACACACCAATGAGCGCCAGGCTGATAAGGCCGCTCTTGTGCTCGAGCTCGGTGGCGCTCAATGCATAGCCATCGCGCCCCGAGTTGCGGTGCGCCGGTACGTCAAACGGCGCTGCTACCTCTTCGGCCAATACGCGCCCGAGTGCTGTGCGAAGCGGCATGCTCTCGACGTGATGTAGCGGCGCGACCGCCGCTTGGATGCGCCGTAGCGCTTCTTCGACCGGCAGCGAGCTGGGATCGTAGTCGTCTTCGCAGCTTGGGTCGGGATTGATACTTTCCTGAGTCATGATGTTTGTCTACGTACCCACGACAACATGTCGATATTCGGAAATGAGCGCTGGCCAAGTTTAACGCGTTTACTAGCGCGCTAAACGTGCCTCGAGCGCCGCCTTATCTGCAATACGGTTGATGTTCAAGAAACTGTCAGCCAAATCTTGCATTGGAACTTTGACGGTATGGTGTTGAGCGTACCAAAGGTCAATTTTGCGCTCGCCAGCGGCGAGAAACGCAGCGGCGCTAGCGCTGAGCGCGGCTGGTATTAACGCGAACACTGGATGAAGTCGCTCACCGTCATGCGCGACCGCGATCTCCGCGCCCGCACGTGCACGTGCTTGGTACAGTCGCTCGCCAAGTAGCGGCGAGACGAGGGGAGAATCGCACGGCGCGAAAAGCACTAAGTCTTGACCTGCCTCGGCAAGACCGGTGGCGATACCAGCGAGCGGTCCGTCGAAGTCACCGCTTGCGTCAGCAAAAACCCGACAACCGAGTTCGGCATAGAGCGCGCCATTTCGATTCGCGTTCAACAAAACTTGCCCGCATTGTTCGCGTAATGCCGCCACTGCATAGGCGGCCATTGGTCGCCCTGCTAACAGCTCTAAGCCTTTGTCGACACCACCCATGCGCCGCCCGCGGCCACCTGCCAACACGACGCCGGTGATCTGGTCTTGCGGGTAACAGTCGTGTTCGTGCATATGAGTCAATTGTCCGGTCGTCAGGCAAGGCGCGCAGCGAGCGCGATTCAGGTTGTTTGATCGTGGCACTGCATCTACTTTTTTGATGGCAGTGCTCAGGCATAGTGTATCGTCCTCGAGCACTCACACCACGCCAAACACAGCACCGATGGATACTACGCTGCGATGACATTTGACCAACTAGGGCTATTCCTGATTATGGGTGGCGTTTTTGCGCTGCTATTGTGGGGTCGCATTCGCTATGACGTAGTGGCTTTTGGTGCTTTGATCGTAGCGCTCATTATCGGCGTCATTCCCTCTTCACAAGCGTTTTCCGGATTTGGGCACCCCGCCACCGTGATAATCGCGCTGGTGCTAATTGCAAGCCGAGGGTTGTCAAACTCGGGCGCGATTGAGCTGCTGGCAAAACATGTCGTGGATTCCACCCGCAGCCTGGCGTTACACATCAGTATTATGGGCGTTGCTGGCGCGATTATGTCTAGCTTCATGAACAACGTCGCGGCGCTCGCTTTGTTGATGCCCGTAGACATCCAGGCAGCAACACGCAGCAAGCGATCGCCGGCGCTCAGCTTGATGCCCTTGTCGTTCGCAACAATTCTCGGCGGTATGGTGACGCTTATCGGGACACCGCCAAACATTGTGGTTGCTACCTTTCGTGGCGAAGCCTTAGGTGAACCGTATGGCATGTTTGCCTTTGCGCCAGTTGGAATTGCCGTGGCTGCAGTTGGCATTGCCTATGTCGCGCTGATTGGCTGGCGGTTTATTCCGAGCGCGCGCGGTGATACCGACAGCCGCGTCGAGTTGCGTTCTCTCGAAGGCTATATTGCTGAAGCGCGCGTGCCGGAGGACTGCGAGCTTATCGATTGCGTTCTGCACGAGCTCCATCCGGTCGCCGAAGATCATGACGTCGGACTGCTAGGCATCGTGCGTAATGGCAGCCGTTTGGCGGGCACTGCGCGTGGCCGGCATTTGCTGGCCGGAGACTTACTGGTGCTTGAAGGCGCACCCAAAGCGATAGAGCAGTTTGTCGGTAATCAAGCACTTGAGTTCGCTGGAAATGAGGTCGAAGGAGGGGTGCTAGGAAGCAGTTTGGCGATGTCTGAGGTGGTGGTGATGCATGGTTCGCGCATTGAAGGGCGCGCCGCATCGGATTTGAATTTGCTCTATGGTCAAGAAGTGTTGTTACTCGGTGTATCGCGACAAGGACAACAGTTTCGTCAGCAAGTACGCAAATTACCCCTTAGGGCTGGCGATATCTTGCTTCTCCTGGGTGACGAAAAGCGCTTGACCGCTGTCACTTCGTGGCTTGGTTGTTTGCCCTTAGCTGAGCGCGGACTGCAAGTCATTCAGCGCGACAAGGCATTGCAGGCCATAGGCATCTTCGCCGCTGCAATAGTAGCGGCAAGTCTCGGGTGGCTGTATTTACCGGTCGCTCTGGCTGCTGTCGCAGTGTTGTATGTGTTGCTGGGCATTGTGCCAATTGCGCAGATTTATTCTGCCGTAGAATGGTCCGTTGTGGTGTTACTTGGCTCACTCATTCCGATTGGGGCGGCGCTGGATTCCAGTGGTGGCACGGCGCTCATAGCGGACAATATTATGAGTCTGACGCAGGGTTGGTCACCGGTTGCTGTGTTGGTAGTGTTGATGATTGTCACCATGACCCTGTCTGATGTGCTCAACAATGTCGCGACCGCGTTAATCGCAGCACCGATCGGCTTGGACATTGCGACTCGCCTTGGCGTGAGCCCAGATCCGTTCTTGATGACCGTGGCAGTCGCGGCGTCATGTGCATTTTTGACGCCAATTGGGCACAAGAACAACACTATCGTGATGGGCCCTGGTGGTTACCGCTTCGGTGACTATTGGCGCATGGGTTTGCCGCTTGAAATCCTTGTGGTCATTGTCAGTGTGCCTGTCATCTTGCTGGTTTGGCCGCTGTAGCATGCAAGCTCGCTGCGGCCACGAATTTTGTCTTAGACGCGGAGTTACACAATGAGCAATGAGCGCGCATTTATCCCGGTTAATATTGCGGTTTTGACAGTTTCAGATACGCGCACGGATGCTGATGACAAATCTGGCGCGCTGCTGGTGGAGCGCGTGCGTAAGGGCGGCCACACTGTGCATGAAAAGTACATTGTCAAAGACGACAAATATCAGATCCGCTTAGCGCTATCGGGTTGGATCGCAGATCCGGAGGTGCAGGTAGTTCTGACCACTGGTGGCACCGGCTTGACCGGGCGCGATGGTACGCCGGAGGCCGCCCGGCCCTTACTTGACAAAGAGATTGATGGCTTTGGCGAAATGTTTCGGGTGCTGAGTTATGAAGGGATTGGCACTTCAACATTGCAATCGCGCACCGTCGCTGGCGTCGCCAACGGCACTTATATTTTTTGTTTGCCAGGCTCATCAGGCGCTTGTAAAGATGGCTGGGACAAGCTCATAGAGAAGCAGCTTGATTACCGCACACAGCCGTGCAATCTAGTCGAACTGATGCCGCGACTACTGGAGAAGTAACGAGTCGTTGCGGCTCACCCAGCGCACGCGTCCATGGCCTGTTTGAAATAGCGCTGCCCGAGCGTGTCGAGGTGACTGTACAAATATCTGCGCGCGTCGCAGATCGCATGCGAGTAAGGGTCATTGGCACGAATACCGGCACTCACATCACGGACCCCGATCGGATAATCACTGCCGTTACAACTAAAATAATATCCACCTGGACTGCCCTGTAGTTCAGCCTCGGCGGTGCCGCAGCGCGGCACCAAGTACGGGTCATTGGTGTTCGGATCGTGAAATGAAGATTCCGCTGATAGCGGCGCTTGATCAAGCAACACGCCCAATGGCGTGTATAGGCCGCTGCCGTCTGTTGCCCACGGTGGGCCTCGGTCGGACATGGTTGAAGCTGGCGCTTTGTCTGCCCAATGGCACGACTCACACCGATTCAGGCGCGTGAATCTACGTACGTCGGAGCGACTTGAGCGATAACCGTTTGGCAGTAAATTGTTCTGCACGACTTTGCTTAGAAGGTCTGACGCCGCGCGCGCCGAGAGCGGGTTATCACGCGGCCACTCATAGCCCTCTAGCGGTGCATGTGGTTGTGGTCCGCTCGCGCGGTATACATGGAAGTACTCACGCCCATTGGCGTCCCAGCGGGTTCCACGGACATCATCAATTGTGTAGCTATCACCGCCGCGCTGATAGCGCACCATCGATACTCGGTCTGACTCAGAGCCACCGGGATATTTTATCGATGGCATTGCGTCAGTGTTGGTAGTAGTAACGATGTTGGCGCCGGTACCCAAGCGTAGATATATCAAGGTGCGCGCGCCAGTGTGGGCCGCCACCGAAACCCGTACCACCGGACTCATCAATTTGAAGCCGGTTTCGCGCCAGTAGCGCTGCGGTTGTTCAATTCTGACGTGTACTACTTCGCTGCCAGAGATGGGGGTACGTTCAATCAAGGCGGCATGGGTAGTTGTCGCCAGCGCACCCAGCAGGAGTAAACAGAAAAATCGCACGTAAACTCACCACGCAAACAATAGTAGTTGATAGTGTTTCCGACAGCTCTGCCTGCAGTTCGATGTGCCCTGCGAGCTGCAAAACGATGCGGCTGGAGATGCTGGTCCTAACCTTAAGCCAAAGGCTTGTTAGAACGCGCCACGGGCCTTCAGAGCCAAGTACATATTAACCAACTCAACAGACAGTTCACCCGGCAGCACATCCAGGCAACCGACGCCTTGCGCGCGCAGTGCGTCCATGTATTTTTTCCTGCTTTCGATGTAGCTGTGCGCTGCACCCACCCGTACCGAGTCGGTAAAACCGCGCACCGGCACACTGATGGCTTGGTCTATCGCCTGCTCACGCGTTGACGCTAGCAGTACCAAGTGGCGCTTAGTGAGTGCATGCACCGCCGCGCGCATGTCTTCGGCATCTTCGTCGCGTAGGTTGGTGACGACAATAACCATCGCGTGTTTGTTGTGTTTGTTTAGCAGGTCAACTGCCGCGCGCGCATAGTCCGGCGTGGTTAACCCTGGCTGCAGGTCGTAGAGTTGGTTCAGCATGCGATTAATCGACGCGTGACCCTTGACTGGTGGGAACCATCGCTCTTGCCCGCCGAAAGTACCGATGCCAACGGCGTCACCTTTGCGCAGAGCGACGTAGGCGAGCAACAGAACCGCATTTAGAGCTTGATCGAAGTGTGATAGCGCATCGTCTTGCGCACGCATTCGACGGCCGCAGTCCAACAGGAATATCACTGACTGATCGCGCTCATCTTGATACTCACGCGAGATAAGTTTGCGCACCCGTGCGGTCGCGCGCCAATCGATTTGGCGTAATGAGTCGCCGTCTCGGTACTCGCGTAGCTGTTGAAACTCCGATCCCTCACCGCGCCGCCGACGTTTGCGCACGCCGATTTCTGATAGGCGGTCTTCCATTGCCAGTAAAGCGTAGCGGCTGACCGCTGAGAAATTTGGATACACGCGAATGAGCGCAGGCTCGCCGCACAGAGTTTTGTTCCACCACAAGCCTAAGGGCGAGCGCAGCACGCAATGGACTTGACCGAAGTGCGCGTCGCCACGCGCCTGCGGACGTACATCGTAGTCATAGCGTGAGGTCCCGTGCGTTATGCGGATCTGCAGTGGTAGCCTGGGTGCGGCAAAGTCGATTGGGTGGATGTCATGAATGAGCGCACGTGGCTGAAAGCGCCCGCGGTTTTCAATTTCCAAGGTCACGGTAGCGCGTACGCCGAGTGACAGCGAGCTCGGCATTTCACGCTTTATGCGTGGTAGCCGCAGCGCGCGACCGGCAAAAAAGTCGGCTGCCGTCGCAACCGCGAGTACCAATGCCAAGGCATACCAGATCACCATCGGATACCATTCGAGGCTTGCACCGATGCCCAATAATGCCAGGCCCGCCAACGCAATACTCAGCGCGGTTGCTGGCGACATGCCAAGACGAATTTGCCGTGTCGCTGCCCTTGGCTGCGGTGCATCTGCGCGACCGCGCGCGTCACTCATTGGCTCAGGTGTATTGATACCACTAGCTGGGGTGGCGGCGTCGTCGCTCATTGGCGTGGTGCTTCTACCTGCTGAGTCAACTGATGCAACACCACATCAGCAGTCTGCCCTTCCAATTCGAGCTCTGGTGCTAGCACCATACGGTGACGGAGCACTGGTAAGACCACCAGTTTCACATCATCGGGAGTGACAAAATCGCGCCCGGCCATCAACGCAACTGCGCGGGCCGCACGTATCAACGCAATACCGCCTCGTGGGCCTGCGCCAACTCGTATTCCAGGCCACTGGCGGGTTGCGCGCACTAGCTCCACCGCATACTGATTTACTGCCGCGTCCACCTGCACGCTGGCAGCAAGCTTTTGCAAACCCATCACGCTCGCTGGCGACAACGACGTTTCTACTTCAGATACATCCAGCACATCACCGATACGATTGCCGGTCACCGTTTGCACTAATGTAGCTTCTTCGCTTGCACTCGGGTAGTCGATCTGGATTTTGAGCAGAAAACGGTCAACCTGCGCTTCAGGCAATGGATAAGTGCCTTCTTGCTCTAACGGGTTTTGCGTAGCGATGGTCATGAACGGGCTGGGCACATCCATTGATTTACCTTCGATGCTGACCTGTTGCTCCTGCATAACCTCCAACAATGCGGCTTGGGTTTTGGCCGGCGCACGGTTAATTTCATCGGCCAGCAGCAGGTTGGTAAAAACCGGGCCGCGACGTAAAGTGAAGCGCTCATTTTTCATGTCATAGAGGATATGACCGGTGATGTCTGTCGGCATCAGGTCAGGGGTAAATTGGATACGACCGAAGTCACCGCCGAAGGTCTTGGCTAAGGCGCGTGCCAGCAATGTCTTACCGAGCCCGGGCACGCCTTCGATGAGCACATGACCTGCGGCAAACAACGCAATTAGGACCTGGTCAATGACTTCTCGCTGCCCAATCACGGCTCTACCGATGGCTGTGCGCACTTTGTCGGCCACTGCGCTCGCTTCTGCCGGCGTAGTCGGTGCGGTGGGTTCAGTCATACAGATTCCCTCAATCTCTGGAGATGGCGCACGGCCTCGATAAAGCCGGCTTCATGGCGTGGAGCGACAGTTAAAGCGCGAAAAACCTCGTCTGCGCTCAGCTCGCACAGCTTGGCAAGCTGATGGAAACGTTCCGGGTCGTTTAGTTTAGCGATGGCTGGGTGGCGACGCTGTAGGCGTGCCTGGAAATCATTGCGTATCGCCGCCAATAGCGGCGCAGGGCCTTCGTGTTTGTAGACAAACCGGCCACTTGCCTCGACGTGCTCTAGGGTACGGCGATTACCGGGTGGCTCCAAATCCAGCATCGGGCCCGCACGTCGGGTCGAAGACCACAACCATACGAGCAAGGCTAACAACACACATACGACGGTTTGCGGGATACGCTCCCAAAGCCACTGGTGTAACGGCGGCATGTCGGTGTCGTAGACCATCCAAACCGGTTCAGTAGGCGATCTTTGCGTGACCAGGCTCCACAGGAATGTTGCGTTTTGCGCTTTGCCGACCCGGGAATTTTGCAATGCCCGCATCGAGCACATAGCGGTGAAGCTGCCACGCCCATAGCGTCCTTCAATGACACAGGCACCATGGCTGTCAGCCGCGCGCACAAGATGTTTGACATTGTTGGACTGCAGGCGGGCATAGGTCGAAAAGATGACGCTGGTGTCTGAACCGATAATTGTCATTGGCTGTCGAGCCGCGCCGGTGTTGCGCGACATGTCGCGCTTGCGCGCACGCGTGACGCCAAATTCTTTCAGCAATGCACCAGCCGAGGCTGGTTCGTTCGAGCTTTGCTCAGTGTGCGAATCTTTGTCATCTTCACTGCTGTCGGCATCGTCGTCATCGAACGGCGAAATACGTATGCGACTGCGCTCGGAACTGCTCGGCGCTAATACGATGTGTCCGCCTGCGCGAACCCAATCAAATAGCTGTTTGCGCTCTGCCTCACCTAGACTCCAAGACCCAGACAGCACGAACAATGTACCGACGCCGGGTGTTAGTTTGGTGTCCCAAGTGCCGGGCTCGAGTAAACGTGCGTCCAAACCCATGGTACGTAGCATGCGTGCCGCAGCGAGCATTGGGTTAGCACGTGCCTCGGAGCTGAAACCGATTTCTTCCGTGACTTGTTGGCGCTCAAAGTTGGTGAAGAACCAAAACAGCACAACACCCAAACCGGTCGCTAAGATAAGGGCGATGATTACATTGGCGCGATTCATGTTTGCGGCGCGCTTGTTTGCGTCGGCTCAGATTGGGCCAAGTGTTTTTGATAACTCACGCACAAGGCTTCAAACTCTTCCGCGCCAGGTCCGCGATGTGCATAGGCAAGTCGTTGCCAAGCGAATACCAGCTGCTGCAGCCCGGTAAACGCTTCTTGCGCGAGGCGTTGTGACGCACGCCGTAAAATGTCGCCTTCGGTTGCAGACTCCGGTAACCACATGCCATTTCGCAGTAATGCCACGATAGCGCCTCTATACAGCATACTCATGGCGGCTCGTGGGTTGCCCTCTTGCCACAACGCACGCGCGCCAGCTTCGATGTCTAGCGGCAGCGCATCGGCTTCTAATTCGAGTCCGGCGACGGCGCTCGGCATCTGCACTCGGTGGCGTCGAGTGCGCCAGCCATCGATAGTCTCGCGGATCGGCGCTGCATTGCGGAACAGGTAAACTCCGAGTGCAATTATCGCTACCGCAGCTATGGCCCAGCCGATGACTTCGATAACTTCACCAAAAAACCGGCCAACTTTTGTCAGCCAGTCGAAGTTGGGGGAGTCGTCGTCGCTGTCCTTCTCTTCCTTCTCCGGCGGATCTTTAGGCTTCCAACGAGTGACTTCGCGGCTGCCGCCAAAATCTGCATCGGCGAGGACCTTCTCGATTTTTGCTTGTGGATCGGCCGAGTCCCGATATTGTCCGATTGGTGTGTCTGCGAGAGCTGCGTGCACATCTTGCGTAAGTAGGGAGCCCAGAGTCAGGCTCGCGCAAATTAAGATAGCACCGATGGCGGGCGGGCTAGCCGTCGACAGCGCCTGCAGGCGTGCCGCCAGACGCCGCAAATTGAGTTCTAGATCCCATGCTTCAAGCACCGTGCGACGATTTAGATACAAACTGAAGCCGCAAGCCACATAGAACGGTTCTATAAGGGTCGCTGCGAGATAGGCTAGGAAATTCCAGAACAGCGCGTACTCGCCATCATCTTTTATCAATGCCTCGAATGGGTTGAGCTCAACTGAGCCTGGGATCATTAAATAGATCAGTGCAAAAAAGCCAATGTAGGTAAAACTCTCAAGGTGAATGCAGATGACCGAGATGCCCGCGCCGTAGCCACCGCCGCGCGCGCCCATGACTTGCAAGCGAGCGCGCCGGGTTTTGCCTTTCAAGCCTTCGAGCTGGTACACCGGTAGTTTGAACGAACGCGCGACATCGAGGCGTCCAAGGGTTAAATGCCACAACAAGCCGGAACGCCGGAATACGCCGGGAAGGGCGCGCAGTGTCTCACCTAGGGTTGGCGTTGCGCCAAACACCGCGCGCGATAAAACATGCAACAAAGCGCGGTCGTACAAGGGCTTGAACCACCAGAATGCGGCGATTGGCCAAAACGGATCGGAGATGGCTAAATTTAGCGCCAGAAACACCGGCAAGGTCACTGCTAACCATACGGCCAATAAGATCGGCCACCACGATTGCACCATTGTCAGCCCGAGATCGATCGCTTCCCATGGCCGCCGAGGCCGTAGCGCTATGCGTAGAGCTTCAAGCTGCACGGCTACGCCCAGGCAGCACGATGTACGCACCGACCAGTAACCAGCCAATACCACCCACTACATACTTAGACAGCGGTGGCAGCCATGCCAATGATGACCAATAAGCTTCTACAAACGCTGCGATAAGAAACAACACGGCTGCTCCAAACATCAGCTTGATGGCGATCGCCATCGCGTCTCGAAGTGCCTTACGACGAGTGTTCGAGCCGGGCGCTACCAGCGCAACGCCAAGTTTTAAGCCAGCCGCACCTGAGAGCATGATCGCGGTTAACTCATACGAGCTGTGTCCCGCGACAAACCCCCAGAAGGTCTCAATAAAACCGAGCCCGGTTAGATGTCCTGCAATGGCACCAATGTAGATACCATTGAAAAGCAGGTAGAAGACGCTACCAATGCCAAATACCAGGCCACCCACGAATGTCTGGAATCCGATCGAGGTGTTGTTGCGTATGTAGTACGCAAACATCGCAAAATCGTCTTCTGACTCTCGCTCGCGGCCAAGTCGGGCACGCAGTTTCGGGTCGTACATATCTTCGATGCCGCGTGCATCGGCTGGGCTGATCACCGTGTACGCAAGTTCGGGTTGCTGCGGTACCAGCCAAATCATTAGCAGTATCGGGCCCATAAACAAGATCGCCGCAGCCAGCAAGTAGCGCCACTGCGAGCGCACCAAGCGCGGATACTCACCCAACAAGAAGCGGTGCGCGGTGCGCCACGGAGCACGTCGCTCGCCATAAAATCGTTGGTGTGCGCGCAACACCAGCTCATGTAACCAGTCCTGCAAGCCTCGGCTGTAACCGCGTGCGCGTGCTATTGCTAGATGTTGACACAGGCGCCGATAACGACCGGGAAACTCAGATGCAGGAAACGGCGCGCTGAGCTTGCGGTCTTCCAAACTCGCCAGATAAGCGCTCAGCTCTTGCCACTCAGTGGTGTGGCGTAGCTTAAAGTGCTGTTGCCTCATGGCTCGCCTGCAACCCAGTTTGCGTAGGCTTCGAGTTGCATCGCAGGGTCAGCGGCACCGGCGGTTAGTGGGCCTGCGGCCGATGCGAGTTCAGTCGCGCGCTCGGGCGTAATTTGCCCGCGTCGCTCGGCAAAATTTACCAGTGTTTGTTGCTCATCGGGTGTCAGCGGCCACGGCGGCGACTCGGCTTTGGTATTTGCGCGTTGTTGTGCTTCGTGGACTGAATCGGCATAAACAACGAGTGTACCGGCGGCCATATCACCAACGCGCTTGAAGTTACGGTTGAAAAGCATACAAGCGAGTCCGAGCGTATATAGCATCGGCAGGAAGTCGACTGCACGAACCAAGTTACGGATGATCGATGCGGCCCAACGAATAGGCGTGCCGTCATCGTTGATAACGCGCAAGCCGAGCATCTTTTTGCCCGGTGTCATGCCACCAAAATAGACTTCGAACAGCACTGGGTAGAACCACTCCAGCACAAATAGTAGTAACAAGAACACGCCGGTGCCTAAGCGTCCGAAAAAGCTGAGCAGCATGCCCACGCAGATGTAGATGATTGCGCGTAAGAACACATCGACTGTCCACGCGACAGCACGTGGCATCGGCCCGGCAACTTCAAGCGCCAGTTCTATGCCTTCGGGCGTTTCTACACGCCGCGCGGTATCAAGCATGGGTGCGTTTCCGTGCTTCCCGAGCTAGCGCCAGCGTCGCTCCTTGAACTAGCGCGTGGACAGATCTACTAGCCGCCAATATAGGACATTTCGATCTTAGGGCCGAGTTCGTGTAAGCGCTCGGTCTCGAATGTGCGAATCTCGGAATAGCGGTCATCACGCACGCGCCAGATTTTGCCAACGGCTTCGGCGAGCTCTGATTCGCTCGCGCCATCGCGGACCATGGTACGAAAATCATGTCCGGATGAGGCGAATAAGCAGGTGTAGATTTGCCCTTCAGCGGACAGTCGTGCGCGCGTGCAACTTCCACAAAATGGCTGGCTTACCGATGAGATGATGCCTACCTCGCCGCCGCCGTCGCGATAGCGCCAGCGTTTGGCGACTTCGCCGTTGTAGTTCGGATCGATCGCCTCGATCGGCAACTCGGCGTCGATTGCTGCCGCGATCTCTTGCGATGACATGACCTGATCCAAGTGCCAGCCGTTGGTGGTTCCTACGTCCATGTATTCGATGAAGCGCAAAATGTGCGGTGTACCGCGGAAATGGCGCGCCATAGCGATAACTTCGCTATCGTTCATTCCGCGTTTGACCACCATGTTGATCTTCACTGGGCCTAGCCCTGCCGCTGCTGCATTGTCAATTCCTGCAAGCACCTTAGCGACCGGAAAGTTCACATCATTAACCAACATGAAGGTTGCATCGTTGAGAGAGTCCAAGCTGACAGTGACGCGGTGCAAGCCTGCTTCGCGCAAGGCGTGTGCGCGTTTTTCGCTCAGCAGTGCAGCATTGGTGGTCAAACTGAGATCTTCGACACCGCTAATTTGGCTCAAGCGCGCAATTAGCTCTTCGACTTGTCTGCGCACTAGCGGCTCGCCGCCAGTGAGGCGCAGCTTGACCACGCCATTGGCGACGAATGCACGTGCGACGCGCTCAATTTCCTCAAACGTCAGCAACTCCTTGCGTTCGAGAAACTTATACGATGCTCCGAACACAGATTTTGGCATGCAATAGACGCAGCGAAAGTTGCAGCGGTCGGTCACTGAAATACGCAAATCGCGTAAGCCGCGCTTGCGTGTATCTACAGGTGAGCTCATGGTCGCGTTTAGCCTCCGCCACGTTGATAGTGGATTTCAAAGCGTCGCATTACGCGATCTGCTTCGTCTTGAGTGTGGCCCACGAAGTGATATTCGACATCCGTGATGGGTAGTTTAATCGTAGCAATACGGCGTACCCGTTGGGCGGGCAGATGAATCACGATGCTGTTGTCGCCGTCTTCGATATCAATGCGCCCATCACGCTTACCTTCGCCATCCCTAACTTGGTAAGTGCGGCCTTCGACTGCGCGTTGCAATGTGTACAAGAACTCCCGATGAGTAATACCCATCTCGCGCTTGAAAATTATGGCCTCGGACACTGCGCTTATCCGCCTGCCACAGGTGGCCAAATTGCGAGCGTATCAGCGGCCTTCATGACCGGCTTCGAGCGATCTTCCGGCTCTATGTAAACGCCATTTAGGAGCCACAAGTGGGTTAGCTCACGCGGTACATGCAAGCGGTCTAGCAATGCTTCTGGGCTCTCAGCAGGACCGATCTCGATGTCGACTTCATTGCCTTTGGCGCCCGGCGGTAAGTATGGCGTTAGCGATACGAACAGCTTCAATTTGATCCGCATTAGCCAATTTGTCCCACACGTGCAGTGTCTTGCGCGCAAGCAAGATAGGCTTCCGGTAGCAGTAGTGGCTCGTGCATCAGCTTCTCTTTCCAAGCGCCCAGTGGCGCACGCGTTTGGATCAAGCCACGTAGGACGCCGACATGCTGAGTCAAGCCAAGTGCTTGCCCACCGACTAATACATCACCATCAAATTGCAACTGGATGTAGCGGAAGCTTTGTTCATCAACCAATGAGGTTGTGTCACCGCCAGCAACACCCATCCATAAGCCAAATGATGAAGAAACTAATCCCAAGGTGTCCAGCACGTTCATGTTGAGGCTGCCGCGATGTGGCGCGTTATGGCCGAGCATGTTTAGTGCGGCCGCGCGTCCGTGTTCAACAGCAGTTGGCTGGATCGCTTGCACGGCGTGCTCACCGGTCGAGAAATCTAAACCTTCGGCGACGTCGCCGGCAGCGTAAATGTCAGCAACATTACTTTGTAGATTGGCATCGACCATGACGCCAAAGTTTGTTGCTATACCGGTGCCTTCTAGGAACTCGATGTTTGGCGTGACGCCAGTGGCGCTGACGATGAGATCGGCGTCGACATCTGTGCCGTTGTCGAGGCGCGCGACCAAACCGGTCCCAGACGCCTCGATCGCGTTGACGCGCGTTGATGTGTGGACGGTTACATTTTTTGTCTCACACCAGCGTTTGACTAAATTGCCCGCTGTTTGATCGAGCATACGCGGCACCATTCGATCGCCCATTTCAACCACAGTAAGGTTGGCCCCGGATAGGGCGAGCGCTTCGAGAATGATGCAGCCAATAAATCCGGCACCCATCAGTAAGACGTTTGCGCCTGGTTTAGCTAGGCGATGGATGTTGCGTGCATCTTCTAAAGTCCAACAAGAATGCACATTTGCTGAATCCATGCCCGGAATAGGTGGCGCTAGTGGCCGTGAGCCAGTTGCAATGAGTAATTTGTCGTAGGCTTGGGTGGCGCCACTAGACAAGGTCACAAGCTTCGCTTGCGGGTCCAGCTTGGTCGCGCGCTCACCACGCCGCACGGTAATGCCGAGTTTGTCAAAATGCCCTTCGGTTTTGCGCAAATGCGTGCCTGACTCCGGCACCTTATCGATAAGGAAGTACGGGATCGCCATGCGCGAGTAGGGTGGCTCTGGCTCATCGCCAATGACAATTATTTCAGCGTTTGCGTCGGCTTTACGCAGGGTTTCTGCCGCGATAACACCGGCGGGACCGGCACCGAGGATCACGTGGCGCATGATGGGTTTCCTTTAGCAAAAAACGGCGGACGTTAGACACGTCCGCCGTATTGAGTGAGACCTTAGCACTTGTGCGTCGTTGTGACGCTGAAGGGTTCGGCGTCTGCTTGGCCGAATCGCGCCACTATGTCAGTGCGGCGCGACCGGCCTGGGACTTGAATTACAAGCCCAAACGTTGCTTCGTCTGCGTGGTCACTTCCCCATCCTGGGTCCAGCCGCGCAACTCGTAGTACTCAGGCAGCATTTCTGGTAATCCGCTGACTTTGCCTTTCGCAGGGCCACTCGGGGCACCCTCTTTAAGTAGGCGAGGCGGCAGCGAATCATCTTTGCTGGTCATCCCGGCACGGTTGTTGAAATCGCGTTCGAGATTCCAAATACGCTCACCAACCTCAAGGCACGCATCAACAGACCAGTCGCCTTCGCAGGCGGCATTCAGCTGTGGTGCGATGTCGTCCATTGACCAAGCGAAGGTAGTAAATACGCACAAGCCTGAGGAGTCGACTAGTGATGTGGCATCCTGGAATGCCTTCACCAAGCCAGCCTTGCCTTCAGTGACGAGCGGGTCGGTCTTTTCCGGTACTCCCAAAATCTCTGATGACACCGTATACGCACGTAAATGACATGCGCCGCGGTTGGAGGTTGCATACGCAAGCCCCATGCCTTGGATGCCACGTGGGTCGTATGCCGGAAATTCCTGACCTTTGACCGTCATCGACAATTCCGGACGACCGTACTTTTCGCACAGACGTTTGGAGCCGAGGCCAATATCCAAGCCAAAACCCTCGCCTTGCGCGGTGACTTCCGCGGCCCAAGCGAGTGCTTCTGCAGAGCCAAACGTCAGCTCCATGCCGCCGGTGTGCTCAGTGGTGATGGCGCCGTCTTGAAACATCTCCATCGCTGCGGCAACGGTTGCACCAAATGAAATTGGGTCAATACCGTCTTCGTTACACAGGAAATTCGCGTAGGTGAGGGTATCGAGATCGGAGATCCCGGTATCTGAACCAAGCGCCCAGGCCGCTTCGTATTCAAGGCCGCCAGAGGCACCCCAATACTGCGGCTTGTTTTGCACCGTAAAGTGACCTTTGTCGATGGTCGAGATGCGTCCGCACGCGATTGTGCAGCTAAAGCAAGCGGCATTGGTAACCAAGTTAGGTTTGCCGTCGCCGGGGCGCGGCTCCAACATTGCTTCGCCGGAAATTTTGCTGGCGCCCTCAAAATGCACTTCGCGCATGTTACGCGTAGGCATCGCCCCCACTTCGTTGATGACATTCATCAACACCTGCGTGCCCAATGCTGGCAAGCCTTCACCGGTTACGGCGTTTTCCGCTAGGACTTTTTTGCCCGCAGCAGTGCTTGTCATAAACGCGACAGGGTCATGCAAGCTGTCAGCACTCATGCCTTTGTTGCCGCGTACACATACGGCTTTGAGGTTTTTTGACGCCATCACTGTGCCGACGCCGGAGCGCCCTGCTGCACGATGTAAGTCATTGATGATTGCCGAGTACAGATTGCCTTTTTCCGCAGCGCGACCAACCACCGAAATACGCATCTGCGGATCTTGGTGTATCGCATGCAGGGTTTTGTCGGCGTCCCAGCACGATTTGCCCCAGATTACATCTGCGGGCAGGAGCGTGGCCGTTTCATTTTCTATATGCAGGTAGACGGGGGTCGCCGACTTGCCTTCAAAAATGACCATGTCCCAGCCAGCCATTTTCATCTCGGCGCCAATGAAGCCACCTGAGTTTGAGCAGGCGATGCCGCCGGTAAGCGGGCTCTTGGTAATGACCGAATAGCGACCGCCGGTAGCGGCGATGGTGCCGGTCAGTGGGCCTGTTGCAAAGATGAGCTTGTTGTCCGGTCCCAGTGCCTCGGCCTTGGGATCCATCTCTTCCGACAGGTATTTACTGCCGAGGCCACGTTGTCCGAGGAACTGCCCAGCCCACTCCATATTGAGTGGTTCACGGGTGCAGGTTCCTGCGGTCAAATTGACTCGTAGTACGTTTCTAGTCCAACCCATAACGAATCCTCCCGATCACGCGTTGCCGGTTATGCTTTGCGCTGCCCATTGGCGCATGCGGTCCAAACCGGTGGCATCAGCATCAATATACGTGATTGCTTCGGTTGGGCAGGCTTTGACGCAAGCCGGATCCCCTCCGCAGAGGTCACATTTGACGACTTTGCCAGTGTCAGTGTTGTAGTTGATGGTGCCGAACGGGCAAGCAATGGTACAGACCTTGCAGCCGACGCAGACATCGTTCAGAACGTCTTTGGAGCCGGTTTCCCGGTTTAAGACGATGGCATCCACCGGACAAGCTTGCATGCACCACGCTTCTGCGCACTGCGTGCACGTATACGGAGCGAAGCGGCCTTCATCGTGAAAGGTGAATACTTTGATTCGAGATTTAGACGGGTTAAAGACGCCTTCGTTCTCAAATGAGCACGCCATCTCGCACTGTAAACAGCCAGTACATTTTGATGGCGAGATGTGCAGTGATCTCAGCATGGATTTACTCCTTCTCTACAAGAGATCAGGACAGCAATACGAGGAATCGCACACGGACGCTGGCATCTGATAACGGCACTGCAATGGCCGTTGGATGCGGGTGTGAGTGGGTCACGGACCCGACGCTCCTCTCCTGTTCAACTTTGTTTTTTAAGTGTTCTTTTAGAGCTGACACAGTTAGCGCGTCAGCCCCATAGCAAGTAAACCACTTGAGAGCGTTGGCGACTACCCCGAAAGATTGCCATTTATTATTTTTTGTAGCGTTGCCTGCGCTCGCGTGTCGCCGCCTAACTCAGATGATTGCGGTGTGTGAGTAATCACTTACTTGAGTGAATGTAAGCACATGATCGGCTCGGCTTTATTGGCAGTTTGCTTGGGCGTGCGGGCACACGCGATGATCATTAATGCGGGGAGTGCGCGGACTTATCGCCTATGTAGGTCCCGAATTGCGCAGCAACATGGCACAAGTTTGGGTGCAGTGTTGGCTTAGGAGCGCACGCGAATGGGGCGGCTTTGGCAGGAGTGGTAGGCGTTTAGGAGCGGCTGCGTGGTGTGTCTGTGCAAAATTTGGCTCAAGCCGCCCTCTGAAATTATCACTTTTATTCTTTTTGCGTCGATGTCTCAATATATTGAGACTTTCTATGAGAAAAATACTTTAAGTAACAATTGCTTGGGATTGTTTTAGCAAAATATTGTGATGTTCAACTTAAGATGAAAAACGCAATATTTTGCTAAAAGTCACAATTTTCTGTGACGGATTCGGCTCTAAAACGCAAGATCCACAGTAATAAGCGACTGTTATTTACGGTGGATCTTGCGAGGTTTAGAGTGACTCTGGCTGGTTTTGATCTAGCCAGGCACGGTCGAACTGAACGCTGGGATCGCCATCATGCGTTCTACCAGGGCGTCTAGCGCTGGGGCAGAGATGCTCTTTTGTAACTTGGGCGCCGCCATGCCAGTAAATTGCCACACCACCGCCGTGCTGACGTCAGCTTGGGTCATGCGTCCGCCAACAAACCAGTCATCTTTAAGCTGGCTATTTAGATAGGTGAAGCCGCTGAGTGCTTGTTCTGTGCAACGGTCAACCCATGGCTGGTGGCGCGCTTCTTGTGGACGGAAGCGTACCTCGTAGACTGTTGCAATGGTTTTGTCGACTGCACCGGTGGCGATACTCGTTAGACTCATCACGCGCGTGCGCTCAGGCCCTGAAAACGGAGTGAGTGTGCGTTGCGCGCCAGCTTCACGGTCCAGGTAATCCAAGATCACAGCGCTGTCGACGATGACTTCGCCGTCATCTAATACCAGCGCTGGGACGCGCCCAACTGGGTTCGACTGACGTAACACTGGGGCGTCATCGCCAGTGTGTTGTAGCGGCAGGCTTTCGAACCGCATGTCATATAGGTTTAACGTGGTCGCAACCCGGCGAACAAAAGGCGAGAGAGAGCGGCCTAGAAGCTGCATGGGCAATAACTCCGAATAGTTGGGTTTCTCAAGTGCGTCAATCGAAGCCATGAGCCCGGATTGGGCATCGCTTCTGATGGCGCGCGGCGCGCACGACTTTACACTGAACACTCACGCAAAGTGTGGACTTTTAGCTACAGCGTTGGACGCGCGCCGTCGGGAGCACTATCCTGCATTGTATCTAGGGCAATGAGATTGCGCGAATCGTGGAAGCGATTTGCCAAAATAATGTTCAGGCCATCAAAAATCATTATTGAAGCATTCGTACACCGAATGGAATCCGACTATCTCGAGATCTATGGTGAAGGTCCGCCTGGGCATCTTGAGGCCATGCGGATCAACTCACGCATGGCGTTCTCGCGCTTGGCGCGCTCGAATGCGCTTTACCACAATCTTGGCCATACCTTGTTGGTGGCCTTGGTTGGATCCGATATGTTGCGGGGAAAAATCTACCGTGACGGCAATGTGACATCCAGCGAGTGGGTGCACTTCATGGTTTCGCTTGTAACCTTCGCAATTGGGTTCACGCGTAATCTGGTGAAAGGGGATCGCCACAGCTTGTGCGTGGTGGATGAACAGTGCAATACGATTGAACTGCCTCGGGGTGCCACTGATGCGGTGCTGTGGCCGTATTTCACTGACCGCGGCAAGATGTTCGTACGTGAGTACTTTACTAACCACCTGGTGATTGACCCTGAGTTAATCGTCGCGAATATCGAATATGCGCGTTTCCCGCCGCCGCTGGATAGGAATCTCGAGACTGACACTTACCCGGGTTTACTGCGCGCGGCACAAGTCATCGGTGCGATAGCAGACCCCGATTTTGCGCTGAAGATGACGCCGCTGTGGTTGGAATTGAAAGAGTGCGGCATGCACGAAGCACTCGGCTACAGTTCAGCGACGGATGTGAGTAACACTTATCCAACCTTCTTTTGGTCGATGCTGCATCCGCTTATTCCCGATGGTATCGATTGCCTAACCTATACGGGTAGCGGACGTTTGTGGCTCGCGAATATGCATTCGCATGTGCTGCTCGAAGAGCATCGTGAAGCGATGGAAAGGCCCAGTCTGCAGCATCGCCCGGCCGGCTAATTAGCCGCGCTGGCTATCGCATGCCGGCTGCGGGCACAGTAGGGGCCGCTGGGTTTTTTGCGGCCTAGTCGAGAAGTCCGAGGCGCCCGACCCCAGGCAGCTTGAACGCCAGGTCCAGCGGATCAACGCCAAGCGTCAGACCTAGCAAATTCACTTCCAGTCCCTCCTCAAACGCAAGCATTACCCCGAGTGCGCCAGCCGCCGACAGCTGGTAGCCGGTGCCACTTGGAGTGATTCCAGCGAGTGCACCGTTGGCAATATAGTCTTTACCTATTGCGGTTGGTGGCAGGTCCACAGAAAGTTCCGGCACCACGCGTGCGATATGCGCTACAAAAGAATTGCTGTTCGGGCCTGGCCACAGCACGTATTCGCGTGCGTGCGGGTAAGTGGCGACTGCGTGCTCAATCTTGGGTATTGCTTTGGCTGCATCTAGGCCACGAATATCCGCCAGCAACTGCGGCTCGGCACCGTACCAACGCCGATCCGGGATGTCGAAATGTGACACGACTGCGGAGCCACCGTCGCGGGCATACCAACCGAGTACCTGATGCACGACGTAATTCTCGGCATCACGCTCTTTCGTTGCGATCCATGTGTGCACGCCAAAAATTCCACGCCAGCGAAATGCCCGCCCGGCATAGACTTGTACAATGGCTTCCGGCGCTTGTTTAGGGCTGGGGGCTAGGCCAGCGCTGTCGCGGCTGGCGCTGCGCCAATCACCCTTGAGATTGATATTGCCGCACGCCGTCATAAGCAGCGGACCGATCGCGTAGACGAGCAATACAATGCCGATTCGGCGCATGATTGTGCGTGTGCGGCTAGTTGCCATCGGCTGACCCAACTACTTTTTACCAAGCACTGGAATCGAAAACTCTGCACCTTCCTTAATCCCTGAAGGCCAGCGTTGAGTGATCGTTTTCAGGCGTGTAAAAAAACGTACGCCTTCTGGTCCGTGCATGTGATGGTCGCCAAACAGCGAGCGCTTCCAGCCGCCAAAGCTGTGGTAGGCGGCGGGCACCGGAATGGGTACGTTCACACCAATCATGCCAATGCGCGCACGGCTGCTAAAGTCACGCGCGGTATCGCCATCGCGGGTGAAAATTGCAGCGCCGTTGCCGAACTCATGCTCATTAACTAGTGTGAGCGCTTCTTCATAGGTCTTTACGCGAACCACGCTTAGTACCGGTCCAAAGATCTCGTCTTTGTAGATCGACATCTCAGGTGTGACCTTGTCGAACAAACAACCGCCGATGAAAAATCCATCGCTGTTGCCTGCGGGCGTTTTGCCGCGACCATCAACCACTAAGCTAGCGCCATCCGCGACGCCCTGGTCGACGTAGCCAGAAACCTTGTCGAGGTGGGCCTTGGTGACAAGCGGGCCCATTTCTGCGCTGAGATCCTCAAAACCGCCTAATTTTAGCGCTGCTACTCGCGGTTTGAGCTGCTCTAGCAGCGCGTTGGCGGTGTCATCCCCGACCGCCACTGCGACCGATACCGCCATGCAGCGCTCGCCAGCTGAGCCATAGGCCGAGCCAATGAGTGCATCCGTGGTTTGATTGAGATCAGCATCGGGCATCACTACCAGATGGTTTTTGGCGCCACCCAAGGCTTGTACGCGTTTGCCCGCGGCAGTGCCTTGTTCGTAGACGTATTGCGCGATTGGAGTGGATCCTACAAAGCTCAACGACTGTACGTCGTGTGCCTGAATCAGCGCATCGACGGCCTCTTTGTCGCCGTGGACGACGTTTAACACACCCGCTGGTAGCCCGGCTTCAATAGCAATTTCAGCGAGGTGCACGGCACAGGAAGGATCACGTTCGGATGGTTTTAGGATGAAGGTATTACCGCAAGCGATGGCAACCGGGAACATCCACATTGGTACCATGGCTGGAAAGTTGAACGGCGTTATGCCGCTGCATACGCCAAGTGGCTGACGTATCGAGAACATGTCAATACCGCCAGCAACTCCTTCATTGTGCTCGCCTTTTAGCAGTTGCGGGATGCCACAGGCAAACTCGACAACTTCGACACCGCGTGTAATCGAGCCTTTGGCATCATCGACCGTCTTGCCGTGCTCCGCAGAGACTACTTGCGCTAACTTATCCATATTCTGCATCAATAAATCTTGATAACGGAACAGAATTCGGGCGCGCTGAGCCGGTGGTGTTGCGGCCCAACTTGGGAACGCCGCCAGGGAATTTTGCACGACTGTGTGGACTTCACTGGTGGTTGCTAATGGCACTTGCGCGGCGACCTGCCCAGAGGCCGGGTTAAATACATCGCCGAAGCGGTTTCCAGTTCCGGCAACGCGCTTGCCGCCAATGAAGTGGGGTATTTTCGGTATGCTCATAGTTGATCCTAAGCCTTAATCCATTCCCAGCAGAGCAAATTGGCCCGGCTCGACGATGGTTATACGTTATTCAATTCGCTACAGGTCTAGTTAGAAAGTGTAGCTGGGCTTTGGTGCAATTTTGGCATTGCGAATCTTCATTGTCGTTAGTGCACCGCGCGACTTGTATGGCGAGTTGTGTGGTCTTGTGTGGGCGCGGGCTTATTCAGGCGAGGCGTGGTTGCTCACCGCGGATTTGTATACGAATCATTTCCCGTCGATGCTGAGGATAGTCGTTCATTGCAATGTGCTTCAGGCAGCGATTGTCCCAGAATAAGACATCTCCTTGTTGCCACTGAAATCTAAACGTGAACTCGGGACGTACTGCATGCTGGAGGAGGTAATTTAGCAACGGTGCGCTCTCCTCTTCGCTCATGTCTTCGAAATGGCGGGTATAGGCGATATTCACGTACAAGGCACGTCGGCCGGTTTCCGGGTGCGTGTGTATAACTGGGTGCGTAGTTTCGGTTTTGTGCCATTGCGCTTCGCGAGTTTTGACCGTCCGCAAAGTGTTCAAGGCAGCTTTTGGTCCGGCAACGCGGGTATCGTTATGAACTGCTCGCAATCCACACAGCGCAGTCTGCATGCCAGGAGAGAGCGCTTCATATGCCATGTATTGGTTGGCGAATAAGGTATCTCCGCCAATCGCGGGGACTTCGAGTGCGTGCAAGATCGCACCCATTGGCGGCTTCTTCAGGCAGGTTGTGTCAGTGTGCCATTCAGAGCCGACGATGCCAGAGTCTTGCGGTTCTTTACACAGACGAATCACCTCCGGATGAGCACCTACGGCGACCAGATTCGGATGCACGATTAGCTCGCCAAAGTGCAAGCCCAAGCGTTTCAGTACAGCATCATCTAGGTGTTGGTTTCTTAGCCTGATTACTTGGTGTGCTAGCAAGGCATCACGAAGGGTTTTGATCGTGGCCTTGGATAAATCTCCGGCTAGATCTACGCCAGAGACGTCGGCACCGAGGGCCGCGCCTAGTCGGGTAATATTGATGCTCATCATTTACTCAATAGTGGTGCGAAGTGTCGCTTAAAATCGAAGGTCGCTTGAGTGCGTGTTGTGGCGCAGTCGCGGCGCATGGCCTAAGTGTTGTCGATATGCTGCTTGTTCTCCAAGATCATTTGCGCTGAGGCGCCTGGTGCAATTGTGTCTATGAGCGGCGTAATAGTACGCATGCTCTCGTGCTCTGGGCGTACGCAATATATTGCAACAAAGCTGATAGTAAGCAGAATCTGGCGGTATTGCTGGAGCTCGCTTACACCTGCCATGTGTCGTCGTTGCTGCTGGGCTTGCAATCTATGAATAGCTGTATATATTTACAGATATCGAGCCTACGGAAATTCGCCTGCTTATGTTTACGCTTACTGCCCGCCAACAACAGATATTGCAACTCATCCAAGAGTTTATTGACGTTGAAGGCATGCCGCCTACGCGCGCTGAAATTGCCAATGCATTGGGTTTTCGTTCACCGAACGCAGCCGAAGATCATTTGAAGGCATTGGAGCGCAAAGGCGCCATTGAAATGATCCCAGGTACATCACGTGGGATTCGGCTTGTAGCTGATGTGAAACCCAAATCAGGCTTGCCTATTGTTGGTCGGGTGGCTGCGGGTAATCCCATTTTGGCTGAAGAGCACATAGAGCGACATTGTCGTTTAGATGCCAAGTTGTTTCAGCCGCGCGCGCACTATTTGTTGCGCGTACGTGGTATGAGCATGCGCGATGTCGGCATCATGAATGATGACTTATTGGCAGTGCATCGTACGAGCCAAGCGGATAACGGTCAGATCGTCGTTGCACGCGTGGATGATGAAGTCACGGTGAAGCGTTACAGGCGCCGGGGTAATACCGTACGTTTATTGCCCGAGAACGATGAATTCGAGCCGATTGTGGTCGATCTACGCACACAAGAGCTGGTAATCGAAGGGCTAGCTGTTGGCGTTATCCGGGACAAAATTTGAGATGCTCAGAGCCGCACCTACAAATCACTGTCGCACCTAAGCTCTGCTAATCCGTTGCTTGCTTACAAATGCCAACCGCGCTCGAACAGCTATTACGCCATCCGTCAATTTGGCGTGGTGGTAGCACACCAAAAAAAGAACCTGGATATGTACCAACAGGGTGGGCTGAATTAGATGCCGCTTTGCCTGGTGGCGGCTGGCCACGCGGTGCACTGACTGAAATCCTGACCGACCAACAAGGCATTGGTGAACTGAGTTTGCTATTGCCAGCACTTGGCCAATTGACTAGCGCGGCATTGTGGGCGGTGTGGGTGGCTCCGCCACTAGTGCCGTATGCGCCAGCTCTACAGGCACATGGGTGCGATTTAGCTCGTGTTCTGATGATACATCCTAGCGATGATGCGCAAGCATTGTGGGCAGCAGAACAATTACTACACGCAAAAGCCACCGGGATAGTGATGTTGTGGGCTACTAAAGCTGATGATCGCCGCTTGCGACGTTTACAACTGGCAGCAGAAACCGGCACTTCAGTGGCAGTGATATTTCGCCCCACTGCATATGCACAACATAGCTCACCCGCGGCTCTACGTTTGCAAGTCAGTGCTGGTAGCGAATGCAGGCCTGAGGCGCTTATTCATGTCTTGAAATGTCGTGGGCGCTTGCCTGCACGGATGCTGCGCGCGCGCTGATCGTCATACTGAAATGCCATGTGCAAAAGGCCCAATGCAAAATCCACAAGACCCACTTGGCTTAGAGCCGTTTGCGGAACAGCAAGCGGAACAAGAGCAGCATGCGCAACAGCCGGCTCGACCACAGCGACAAGCTAAGAATCGCCTATGGGCTGCATTCGTATTTCCTCGCTTCGCGTTAGAAACCTTAGTGCAAGGTGTTGCTGAGCAGGCTTGTGATGTAGTGGTAAACGGTACTGGCAGTGCGCCGCGTATCGTCGCTGCTAGCGCCTCTGCCGAGGCTGCTGGGGTGTCGACTGGTATGAGTCTGAGTGCTGCTTTAGCGGTTGTCCCAGAGTTGCGTGCGCAGCCACGCCAAATTGCTCGCGAGCAAGAAGCGCTGTTGACTCTGGCTGCATGGGCAGGTCAGTTTACTTCGTTGGCTTGCCCTAAATACGCTGACCCTCCGGTGCTGTTGCTAGAACTGGGTGCGAGCCAACGCTTATTCGGCGATCCGCAACTACTGGCTGGTCGCATTGTTGATGGGCTTGCTGAACTTGGCTTCGCCGCGCAGTGGTCGTTAGCGCCAACACCAACGGCAGCAATACTATTAGCGCGCAGTGGCCGTACTGCACGGGTGAATTGCGTTGCTGATATTCGTTCTGCGCTCGATGTAGTTCCAGTGCAGTGTTTGGATTTGGAGCCGCATGCGGTGGCCGCTTTGTTAGGTGTAGGCGTGCGTTATTTGGCTGATTGTTGGGCTTTGCCTAGAGCTGAAACCGCGCGTCGTATTGGGCCTAAATTGTGGGAACAAATTGACTGTGCTTTGGGTGTTCGTGCTGACCCACGAAAACCCTATCGGATTCCAGCGCGCATACGACATCGGCTAAATCTGCCAAGCCCGGTGATTGGTATCGAAGCAATGTTGTTTGCGTTGGGACGATTGCTGCGCCAGATTGAAGGCGTATTGATTGCACGTGGCAGCGCGGTGCAGGTGCTGGAGTTGGAGTTGGGACTGAGCGGTGGCGGTAGTACTCGGGTGGCGGTGGAATTAATTGCGCCGAGCCGTGATACCAAACACCTGTTGAGTTTATTACGCCACCGTTTGGAAGCGATACAGCTTTCCGACCCTGTTGAACAAGTGCTTTTGGAAGCCACGCAATGTGTCAGTCTGGCGCCGCGTAATCTGGATTTGTTTGATAATCGTGTCGCCCAAGAAGACGAATGGGCTGCAACTTTGGAACGCCTGAATGCGCGCCTTGGTGTGAGCGGGGTACACGGCATTGAACTGCAAGCAGAACATCGTCCTGAGCACGCTTGGCGACCTGTAGCGCCAAGCACGGCGCGCCAAGATAGTAAAACACGCCAGCTTATGAGCACGCAGATGTTTGGTCAGCACCGACCACTGTGGTTGTTGTCCGAGCCGTGTCATCTGGAGTTGCGCGATGGTCTGCCGTGTTATGGCGGGCCCTTACAACTGCAGACCTCAGCTGAGCGCATCGAAGGTGGCTGGTGGGAAGGCCGGGACGTGAGCCGGGATTATCATGTGGCAGTGAATGCGGCGGGAGAACGCTATTGGATCTATCGAGACCGGCGTCAACGTTCGTGGTATCTGCATGGCGTTTTTAGTTAGGTGGGATTCAATTGTAACTAGGCGGTGAAGACACCGGGGATCCCGATCTGAACAGCTGCAATGGTCTGCGCCTGTATCGCGTAGAACAAACTCAAGGCGATGCAAACAACTAGCGCGCAGAGCTAAACCAGGGCGGCTGAGCGGGCAGCGTCTAAGTGTAAATGAGACAAGGTCGGTCATGCCCTTAGCGCTATAAAGAAGTTTCAATAGCTTATCGTGACGAATGGTTTTGCACCGCGACCAGCCAGCCGTGGCAAAATGGCGCTTGTTACGCCACTTACCAAGCTAGCCTGAACCCGTCACCGCAACACATTAGCTCTCTCACCCGAGCGCTGAAACTTAATCGGTGCGAGCGGCGGCAACTCATCGTGTGGCGTTCTTAGAGTCACAGAAAACAGGGAACTCCAATGTCCAGACCTACGCCGCTAACCGGCATTCGTATTGTTGACTTAACGCAAGTATTTGCTGGTCCCTATTCGACTTACCAACTCTCCTTGCTAGGCGCGCATGTCATAAAGGTCGAGCCACCAGGCGGTGAATTGACTCGCAAAGGCGGTGCGATTGACTCTCTCAATGCACAAGGGTTGGGCTTGTCATTTTGTACCCAAAATAGCGACAAAGATTGCATTACAGTGGACCTGAAAGATCCAGTCGGTCGCGACGCGGTTCTGCGTCTTGCTGCCGAAGCCGATATCTTTGTACAGAATTACCGCCCTGGCGTGGCCGAGCGCCTTGGATTGGGAGAGGCAGCCGTGCGCGCTCTGAACCCAACGGTCATCTACTGCTCCATCTCCGCTTATGGCGGCGACGGGCCAATCGGTCACCGGCCAGCTTATGATCATGTTGTGCAAGCGATGTCCGGCATCATGGCTACGACTGGCACTGAAGAATCCGGCCCCACAAAAGTGGGTGCGCCATACGTTGATTATGCGACCGGTCTTAATGCCGCATTCGCGATAATGGCTGCACTGCGTGAGCGAGATCGCACCGGCGAAGGCCAAACCGTCGATGTATCCATGTTGGACACCACCCTGACATTGATGGCAAACAACGTCGTGACCACCGGCACCACTGGCAACGACTTGCCGCCACTAGGCAACGAAGCGGCTAGCCGCTCACCGTCAGCAGGCTGCTTCATTGGTGCAGATGGCGAAATGTTGATGCTGGCTGCCAACAATGAACGCCAGTTCCAGAAAATGTGTGCGGTTGTTGGGCATGCCGAATGGGCGCAAGACCCACGTTGGTGTGAGCCGGTGGTACGTCGCGCCAATCAGGAGCCACTGCGTGAGTTATTGAATGCCGCTTTTGCAACACGACCCGCTGCTGAGTGGGAAGCATTGCTAGATGCTCAAGGCGTACCCGCCAGCAGGGCGCGCAAGTTGAGCGAGACGATAGCCGAGGGCCAACCTGCGGCGCGCGGTTTGTTGCACGAGGTCGCGGTTGGTGCGCAAGCCACTCCGGTACAGCTGACAGGAATCGGTTTTTTGCTCAACGGCGATAGCCTTGGGCCCGTCGGCCGACCGCATAGCGCTGGCGAAGACAACGACAAGTACTTGTCCGACTGAACTGAGGGTTGCGCGCCAACATCACCGATCTTGGTTCAAGCCTGCGTATTACACGCAGGCTGGCGTTCACTCAGTGCTAGCGTTCCGGGCCGCGGCATGTTTGCCACTGGCGCTTACTACTCACGAGCCGAACTGTTGTAATGCGCATCAAGGCGCGACGGCGAATGCGATCGTCGTCGCCTGTCGCTCAGTTAGGCGTCAAATGACCGCAGCACTTGGCCGGGACGTTCGCTGCTCTTGATGACGCCAGCCTCATTTGCAACCCGAACACCATTGACCCAGATGCCATTGAGGCCGTGACCGGAGCGTATCAGCCGGGAAGCGCCGGCCGGCAAATCGAACACTCGTTCTTTTTTTCCACGTCCGACCGTTTGCGGGTCAAACATGATCATGTCGGCAAAATAGCCAACTTGCAGCGTGCCACGCTCTTGGATGCCGTAGGCTTGCGCTTGTTTGCTGGTCAATTCCGCTACCGCTTCGCTCAAGCTAAAGTCACCGCGTTCACGCACCCAATGACCCAGCAGGTGCAAGCCAAAATCGGCGTCGCAAAACAAGAATAGATGTGCACCCGCATCGGCTAGACCAATGGTCGAATGCGGATTCTTTAAGAGTTTGAGGACTTGGTCTTCATCAGCATTGAGGATCTGCGCATTGAACATCGTTGCGAAGTCCTCTTTGTCGCCAAAGTCGAGCAGCCAATCAAGCGGGTCGCAACCGTCTGCACGCGCCAGCGCGCCAATCGTATGACCTTCAAATTGACGATGCTCGGCGCGCGCGACTTCTAGGATCTCGAGCTTGTCCCATTGATCAGTAAAGCGATTGAGCGCGTTCGGATCTAATAGCTCGTCGCGCATGGCACTGCGAAACGTGCGGTCGCGATAGAACTGTCGCAATGCGTCAACGTCATCGTACAGTGCGATCGCCGGGCGAAAGGCACTGATCGCCTCGAACAAGTAGGCGCCACGCAAAGTGAAATCCATACTGATCGGGGTGCATGCAACTTGCCCGATCATACGTCGACCGCGCTCGACCGCTTGCTCGATCGCGCGCATGTCAGCGAATGCTCGATCGGGTTTGGAATGATCGAACTGGATCGCTGCCACCGCTACTGGACGGCCTGAGTCCGCGGCCATTACCTCAAGTTTTTCCACCGGCGACGGCCGGCCTTTGGTCAACATGAAGCAGCCGTTGCCAACCTCACCGAGGGTACCGACAAGTGTCGCCATCTCCGCTTCATCAGCAAAACGCGATGGCATTGGCGTACCGCCCCAACCGTTGTGGCCCTCAAATGTTGATGTCGCGAACCCCAGTGCGCCGTCGTTGAGAGCGCCGCTCAGCAATTCACTCATCGCAGTTACTTCTTTGTCCGTTGCGGTGCGCTTGACCGCATCGTCACCCATGACCCAAGTGCGAATTGATGAGTGACCACAGTAAACGGCTACGTTTGGCACTACGCCGAGTGACTCGACCATATCAAGATAGTCTGCGAAGGTTTCATACTCATCACGCGTGCCTTCGAGCAAGGCGTCCAAGGACATGCCTTCGACTTGCGTTAAGTTCTTTAGGGTTTGTTCGCGATCGGCTGGCTTACATGGCGCAATGGTAAATCCGCAATTACCCATCAACAGCGTCGTAACGCCGAGGCCTAGGGTTGGGCTCGCATACGGATCCCAGGTGATCTGTGCGTCATAGTGGGTGTGGTTGTCGATGATGCCTGGTGCGATCACTTGACCGCCAGCATCCACATTATGGCGCGCTTCGCCGACGGTCTTACCCAACTCGCTGATACGCCCCGCCTGCACCGCAATTTCGCCGCTGTAGATGTAGCCGCCGGTGCCATCACAGATACGAGCGTTTCGAATAGCGAGATCGTGCATTGGTTGTTTCCTGTTCGTGCGATGAGCGATTGGCGGAAGTCCAGCGCACTATGCGCGGCCAGCCAAGTTTTGTGAAATCACGTTTGTGAACTTGTGGTATCCAAAACATATAGAGCGTCGTGCGCTAAGGCTCAAAAGTCTGTTAAAGCAAATTGTCTCGCTCTTCCGCGTCTCGTTGCTCCACTAAGACTTGCATGGCAGCCTGCGCGGCGATCGGCGACGCGCGTGCACTCAAGGCGACAGACTGACCTTGATCCTCGAGTGGTACAGCGGCGCGGCGTGTCATGCGGAATATTGCGAAGATGCCAATCGCCAGCTCGCCAACACCGATGGTATAGAACAAGGCTTGGTTGCCGAGCTGGTCCATGGCCAGCGCCGCTATGGTGGGGCCTATCGCGAGTCCGATACCGCTGACGAGTACTAATGTAGAACTTGCCGCGACCATCTGTGCTTGCTGTAGATGATCATTGGTCTGCGCGATGCATAGCGAATATTGTGGCATCGTCATGCCACCAAAAATGGCGAAGCCAATCATCAAGCCGACCATCGAGTCGCCAGCAACAGCGTCTAAGCTCAAACCAACTGCGGCAGCGATAAACGCTGAGCCGGTCAGTACGATGCGCCGGTCAATCCGATCCGAAAGCCGGCCGATAGGCCACTGTAACAATAATCCACCAACCAGCGGCGCACTCGCGAACCAAGCCGTGTCAGCTAGCGAAAAACCCGCGTTTTGGGCGTACACCGCGCCGAGTCCAAGCATGGCGCCGTTGGCGATGCCTTGTCCTACCATGCCCACCACCCCCAATGGCGATGCGGTGTACAGCTGGCGCATACTGACGCTTGCGGGTACCTGAATCTCGGGCGCGGGCGATGCGGTGAGTGCGAGTGGCACTACCGACAGCGCCACTAGAATGGACACTATTAAGAACAGCTCGAAGCTCGCCGGGTCGTCAAAATTGACCAGCAACTGACCCGCGATCATGGCTCCGAAGGTGATCACCATGTACACCGACAACAGCGCGCCACGTGTTTCGTTGGTGGCGCGGTCGTTGAGCCAGCTTTCTGTGATTACAAAAAGACCAGCGAAACAAAAGCCGGTGCACAAACGAACCAATGCCCATTCGAATGGGCTGACAAATAGGGGATGCAAGAGCACCGCGGCAGATGCCACCGATGCCAAAGCAGCAAAAACCCGCACGTGTCCGACTCGGTAGACAATCCGTGGGGCCGCCGTGGAGCCGAATAAGAAACCCACGTAGTAACACGTCATAACGACGCCAGTTGCAGCGGTATTAAATTCCTCCAACGAAGCACGCACGCCCAATAAGGTACCTTGCAAGCCGTTTCCCAACATCAGCAGTGCAATGCCGAGCAGTAATGCCCAGGTGCCAGCAATCGCCGCGAACATCTTGGTTGATCTCAACTGTGGTACCCGGTGTTCCCGGGCGCAAGCGAGTGGCTCTAAATCGCCACCTCGCCCAAAAATGGGCAGCTCTTGTAGCACGCGATGATGGTCGCAAGAAGTACCATTCGCACGTTTGGGAAGTGGACGTCGCATGTACAGTAAATTAGGTCGGATTGATGCCAGAAAGCGCTCGTCGGACTACGCCCTGCCGAGCGCTTAGTAGCCGATCGGATGCCCTTAACATCAGCCGATTCCTGGCAGCAATTTTGCATATGTGATTATCCGCACGTATTTCCTGGGTCGAATGCTGGTACATTTAGCGCAGGTGCCGAACTGCGAAACCACGACATCGTCGAGGCAAAAGGCACCCCAACTCAAGACATACGTCGGAAACGACAATCTGCAGCTATTGCGGAGCACACCAGATTTTTTAAGGAGAACGCGCATGCCTACGGCTCACGAACCGCCGACAATTGAACAATTCATGGACGGGGTCGCCCGCAGAAATCCAGGCGAGCCAGAATTCCACCAGGCGGTGCAGGAAGTTGCCGAGAGCATCTTCCCGTATATTGCTGACAAGCCCAAATATCACGAATGGGAAATCCTGCGCCGAATTGCAGAGCCCGATCGCATCATCATGTTCCGTGTTTGTTGGGAAGACGACAAAGGCAATATTCGCGTAAACCGCGGCTATCGCGTGCAAAACAACAACGCCATTGGTCCATACAAAGGTGGCATCCGTTTTCATCCTTCGGTGACCTTGTCAGTCCTTAAATTCCTCGGCTTCGAGCAAACCTTCAAGAATAGCTTGACCGGTTTGCCGATGGGCGGTGCTAAAGGCGGCGCTGACTTCAACCCGAAGGGTAAGTCTGACAACGAAGTCATGAACTTCTGCCAGTCATTCATGACGGAACTTTATCGTCACGTTGGCGAAGATACCGACGTACCTGCGGGTGACATTGGTGTTGGCGGGCGCGAAATTGGTTATATGTTCGGCCAATACAAGCGCATCACCAACAAGTTCGTAGGTGTGTTGACCGGCAAGGGCCTGGAATACGGCGGCAGCCCAATTCGTACCGAAGCGACCGGCTACGGCACGGTCTACATGATGCAACACATGCTTGAAACTAAAGGCCAAACATTCGAAGGCAAGAATGTCGCCATTTCAGGTTCCGGTAACGTTGCCACCTATGCTGCAGAAAAAGTAATGCAACTCGGCGGTAAAGTGCTGACATTGTCAGATTCCAGCGGCTTTGTTCATGCCAAAGACGGCATTAGTCAGGCACAGCTTGAGTGGGTAATGGACCTGAAAACGGTTCGCCGCGGTCGTATCAGCGAGGCGGCTGCTGAGTTCGGCTGGGAATTCGTTGAAGGTAAACGGCCTTGGATATTGCCCTGCGATATCGCACTGCCTTGTGCAACCCAAAATGAGCTCACGCTGGATGAAGCCAACGTTTTGATTCAGAACGGCTGCATCGGTGTCGCCGAAGGCGCGAACATGCCAACGACGATCGAAGCGGTACACGCGTTCCAAAAGGCACGCCTACTGTTCGCACCAGCTAAGGCGGCCAATGCTGGCGGCGTGGCAGTATCCGGCTTGGAAATGAGTCAGAACAGCGCGCGTATCACTTGGAAAGAAGAAGAACTGCAAGAGCTCCTGCGCGACATCATGAAAGGCATTCATGAGCAGTGCGTTGAGTATGGCCGCGTTGACGAAAACTATGTCGATTACGTCAACGGTGCCAACATTGCAGGCTTCGTTAAGGTCGCAGACGCGATGATCGCATACGGCGTCGTTTAGTAACGACAATGTCTGTCTAGTATGACCTAAACATACCCTCCATCGCCTTGATGGAGGGTATGTTCGGGCGCTCGCTGCGAGCCAGTCAGTTCACCCTGGTGTGGCCTTGTGCCCGCCTCGCATATCCTTCCTGCCATTATCATTTCGCCCGTCACCGCCAGCGTCACCCGCAAGCCACTAGCTCCCAGTGCGCTATAGCTGAGAACTCCCGCGCGCGGCACATTTGTGATTTGATATCGCATTAACTGTGTTTGTGGTGATGGGAGCGTTGTATGTCTCAAGTTCAGCTTTGGACCTGTCCTCATGTTGCGACCATGAGTCGTGACGTGCCGACGCCGTACGGCGTCATTGATGATGCCGCAATTGTCACGTCCAAGGGACTCATCGATTGGCTAGGTCCTCGTGCTGAGTTACCACCTCATTTCGCCGATTTGCCCGCGCTCACCATGGACGCCGACTGGGTCACGCCGGCGCTGGTTGATTGCCACACGCATCTGGTTCACGGCGGCGACCGCGCGCGCGAGTTCGAAATGCGACTGCAAGGCGCAAGCTATGCGCAACTAGCTGCCGCCGGTGGCGGCATCGTTTCGACGGTTGGTGCAACGCGCGCCGCTAGCGAGCAAGAACTCGTTGCTACGGCGGTGCCGAGGCTTCAAGCGCTGGCGCGCGAAGGCGTGATGACGGTCGAAATAAAGTCAGGCTATGGTCTCGACGACGAGTGTGAGCGCAAGATGTTACGGGCCGCGCGTAGTGCCGCCGCGCTATGCGGCGTTGACGTGCACACCACCTTTCTTGGGGCGCACGCATTGCCGCCAGAATTTGCTGGCGAGCCGGACCGCTACATTGACTTTGTGTGTAACGTGGCTTTGCCAAATGCGCACGCTGAAGGTTTGGTTGATGCAGTAGACGCGTTCTGTGAGCACATAGCTTTCGATATTGCGCAGACTCGCCGGGTTTTCGATGCGACGCATGCGCTCGGCTTGCCGGTGAAATTACACGCGGAGCAACTCTCAGACATGAGCGGGGCGAGCTTGGCGGCTGAGTACCAGGCTTTGTCAGCCGACCATTTGGAGTTCGTATCTGAGCAAGGGCTGGCAGCGATGGCCCGAGCCGCGACTGTTGCAGTGTTGTTGCCAGGCGCGTTCTATTTCCTAAGAGAGACACAGCTACCGCCAATTGAGCGCATGCGCGCTCACGGCATCGATATCGCCATCGCCACCGACGCAAACCCGGGTAGTTCCCCGGTTGGTTCGTTGCTGCTGATGCTCAATATGGCGTGCACTTTGTTTCGCATGACGCCGGAAGAAGCATTGCTCGGAGTAACACGTAATGGTGCGCGGGCGCTCGGCTGTGCTGACTCAGTCGGTACCTTGGCAGTGGGTAAAAAAGCGAATTTTGTCGCTTGGGACATCCGCCACCCTGCGGAACTCGCTTATCGCATTGGTCACAATCCCTGCGTGCAATTGGTGCGCGACGGCAAAGTTCAGGCGCTGGCTGGGGTTTAGTCGAGGCCGTGAGTGACAATCTTTACGCTCCGCCAAGCGCTGGCGTCGGCGATGTCGTGTCTGAAGATGATATCCGTCGACAAGGTCGTCTGCTCATTATGCGCATCGACGGGGGCTTGCACAGTTGTTGCGCTGTGTGCGGATCCGAAGACACGCTTGAGGCTCGGCGACCGCTGGTGCTTTGGCGCAATCCGGTCGGCTGCCTTGGCACGCTTGCTTTGTCGGGTGCGTTGATTGGTGTCCTCGCGTTGATCGGGGAGCTCAGCGGGTTTGCGCGAACGGTGGCGCTAGGGGGGATGTGGTCGATCCCAGTTGCCATCATTGCAATCAATATTTTCTGGCGATCACGTCGCTTTAGGATTCACTATTCGCTGTGCATCGCTTGCCGCGCACGCCGCAAGCGTTGGCTCATCATCGCGCTGGGCTTTGGGCTAGCGTGCCTTGCACTCGCCGCGTTTGCACCTTATATGGTTTGGCTCATTTTGGTGGTTTACGTCGTTGCTGATAGAACCCAACCTGCGTGGCTCAGGCCGCGCAAGGTTCGCGCTGGGCGGGTTTGGTTGCGTGGTGCAAAGCCGGAACTATTGCAGCGCTTCGCCCCATCTGAGGATGCGCAATAAGGTGTGCCCTTGTCAGTGAGGCGGGTGCAGGTGTTGGGGCAATCGCGCACCGCGTAGCGCCAGGACCTGGGCGCTGTCTGCGCAGCTGCACAGACGCTACCCGGAGTGGTGTTTTCGCTACCCAAGCCAAGCACTAACTTCGAGAATCCATAAATTTCGCACGAATATAGCAAAGCAAGTGGAAAAGTATTCATGGGATGCCATACTGATCACACGATGCGTACATTTAAGGCTTTGTTGCGTTAAGCAGTTCCCGGACAGGCTACGCATCCAAGCATTGGTTCATACCGTCGGGCGTGCCGTGGTGGTAATTTCCCGTACGGCAATAAGTGGTTAGCGAAACCCCAATGCGGAGAATACATTCCGTGAGTGACCAGGATTTGATCAGCCTGGATGCATTGTCGGACGTGCTTAGAAGGCATCTTGGGCAACGCGATACAGGCACGCTGTTTATTAAAACGCCAGAGAACCATTGGGGCTACTTTGGCCTGCGTGATGGATTTATCGTTTCGGCGATGTGTCGCGGCGTGAAAGGCGCTAAGGCGATGCAACATTTTCAGAATGCTGAGTCCGTCAGTGTTCGCTTCGATTCGTCGCAAGTTACTGGCGAGAGTGGCCGTGGGCCACAACTTACCAATGACCAGATTTTCGCTGGATTGGCGGGATTGCCGATGAATGCGCCCAGCTTTGGGCCTTCGCATAGCACTGCGCTGCCAGCCGCCGTTGCTCGGGCTAGCGCGCCGAATGCCGTTGTTGTCCAGCGTATCGCAGATCTCATCAAGTCTGAGGCCGCTGAGGCACTGGGTCCGATTGGGCCAATGATATGTGACGATCTGATCGCTGAACGCCGCATGAGGGCTGAAGATATCCAACACGTTCTTGGCCAGCTCGCGCCTTCCAAATGCGTGTGTTGGAACGCATCCGGTCCGGCTAGCGGCAAAGTTAGCGTGCTGCTCCGCAAGCCGCGCCAGCACTGTCAAAACAACTACACATTTCTGGGAAATCAGCGATGGCAGACAATCAACGGCCGTTCTTCAAGAGCTTACGCGGCAAGCTGACAGTACAGACTCTGCTGGTTGGCCTAGTGCCAATGGTGGTTGTCGGCGCGCTCGCGTATCAAACGCTGGCGACCCTAACAGAGGATGTGGGTGCTTTGCTGGCCTCGAGCCGCGAGCAATTGACGCAGGATGTCGTTGGCGCCAACCTCAGTAATACATCCGCGCAAATTGCCTCGCGGATAGATTTGTTTTTGCGCGAGCGAATTTCTGACGCACTGGTCTGGTCGACCGCGCCGGTGGTAATTGATGCCGCGCGTGACGCCCGTGCGAAGCATATCGCTGCCGCTTTGGATGACCTCAACATTGATCAGGTGGAAGCCCGCTTTACCGATCAGAAGAGCATGGGCGTGTCGCCGCGTGCCGACGCTTACCTGAAGCAACAAATTGCCTTGTCGCCGCATTTTCGCGAGGTATTTTTCACTGACGCCAAAGGCTTCAATGTTGGTTTGACCAATGCCACCTCTGATTTTGTACAGAATGACGAAGGCTGGTGGCAAGATGCGTGGGACGCTGGCATCAGTATCGGGGGGAGGTCGAATTTGATGACTCCGCTGGAATTTGGAGCATCGAAGTGTCAGTTCGTATCGATGACCCGACCAATAATGACAGTCTTGGTGTGATGAAAACGGTACTCGGGATAACGCTAATCCAAGGTGTCACCGATACCGCTGCAGGCGGCATCGCCAAGTCTAAAATCACAGTGCTAAACGACGCTGGGCGGTTAATTGCTGATACCGACTCAGAGCATGCGCGTCGCCGCATCATGAATGAAAAAGTCAATTTAAAAGCCACTGGCGGACCGATCATGGCTGCCGCCTATGGTAAGGACCAATCCGGCTACGCACTGGTTGATGAGGTCGGCGACTTGGCGCGCGATTTTGAGCGCATGCGTGAGAGCGTCGAAGTAGCGATGCGACGTATGCGCGGTGGCTAGAACTGACCTCGGCTGGGCGCAGCCACGCCACGAATGCGTGTCGGCACTAGCGCAGCTTAGGTCTTCGGCATGCCCCTAGCATGGTAAGTGTTGCCATATTTAGCGGAGTCGGCAGCGGTAAGCTGTGACTTACTGGGGCGCTTAAGCGGTCTCGCCAATGTTGCGCTGGCGCACACATCATCACGCCGAAAGTGACGACTGCGCCGGTGAGTGGTGCGGGTAGCCGCGATAGAGGCACCCAAGCGAGATTTGTTTGTGTGGCTGAGTTGATACTCCTTTTCTTAGCCTATCGTGTTGCGACAAGCGAGCGTTTTGCGCGCGACCGGTTGTGTTCGTATCGTGCCTACCTGGATTCACTATGCGGCATTGAGCGCACCTCGCGAAGGGTATTTATGCGACCATTTGGCGCTATCTAATAAGGCTTCCAGAGTGCGGCGCCAAGGCGTCGTGGGGTACGAATTGTGAAGATGAATGCGGACGCGTTTGCGCGTTGGGACCATAAAGCGATCACCTTGGTTGGCATGTCTGGTGTGGGCAAAACGACGCTGGCAAATTCGCTGCCGAAGACGGATTGGTTCCACTATTCCGGTGACTACCGGATTGGCACGAAGTATATGGAAGAGCCAATTCTGGACAACATCAAGCAGCAAGCGATGAAGATAGATTTCTTACGCCATCTGCTGCGCTCGGATAGCATCTATATTTGCAGCAACATCACGGTCCATAATTTAGAGCCGCTATCGACGTTTCTGGGTAAGGTTGGCAATCCTGGCCTTGGTGGCTTGGATTTGCAGGAGTTTCAGCGCCGCCAGCGTTTACATCGGAATGCTGAGATCGGAGCGATGCGCGATGTCACCGAGTTCATTGAGAAAACCCGTACGATTTACGGCTACCCGCATTTTCTAAATGATGCTGGCGGAAGCTTGTGTGAGCTAGGCGACCCGGAGACTATTGCTGGTCTCGCGGCCTGTACTGTGATGTTGTACATCCGCGCAGATGATGCGATGGAAGAGGAATTAATTCAGCGCGCGATAGCATCACCGAAACCGATGTATTACTCCGAAGAATTCTTTGAGCGCGAACTACATGTGTATTTGCGTGAGAACAATATCTCTCGGGTAGCGCAAATCGATCCTAACGCATTCGTAATTTGGATCTTCCCCAGATTAGTTGCACATCGACGCCCACGCTATGAGCAGATCGCTGCACAATATGGTTATGTAGTCAGTGCGAAGGATATAGCCAGCGTTCGCGATGAGGCCGATTTTCTTAGTCTTGTTGCGAGTGCATTGCCGCATTCGAAATAACGGGTCCCGACAACCTTCGTTCCGCATCGGCGTGGGCGATGCCGGTGGCCAGCGCTATGCACTCAGTCGGTGGCTGTATCGCCTCGCATGCACGCGGTTATTTTATGCAAATCGACAAGGCAGTACGCGCTTGTAAGGAGCTTTAAACGATGGCACTAATTTCGCACACCGGCTTACCAAGCTTCGAGCGTCTCGCCAATGAAGGCTACGATGTTCTGTCGCCGCAACGGGCAAGTTCCCAAGACATACGCGAACTGCACATTGGCGTGTTGAATATGATGCCGGATGCCGCGCTAGAGGCGACTGAGCGACAATTTCTGCGTTTGCTCGCATCTTGTAATCGCATCGTTCAACTGTATGTGCATCTGTTCACGATGCCAGGCATTGTGCGCTCCGGCGATGCCCTGGAGCACGTCGCGAGCTATTACGAGCCGTATCAGAATTTACGCGACCAGGGTCTTGATGCCTTGATTATCACTGGTGCAAATCCGGTCGAGCCGGATATTCGAGATGAACCCTATTGGGAGTCATTGCACCAGATTATGGATTGGGCCGATGGCCACGTTGCATCAACGTTATGCTCTTGCCTATCCAGTCATGCCGCATTCAAGCAATACCAGGGGATTGAGCGCACGCCATTATCAAGCAAACGCTGGGGCGTGTATTCGCATCGTGTAGTCGCGCCTAAACACCCACTCGTTGCTAATGTGAATTCTCGATTTGATGCGCCGCATTCGCGCTGGAATGATGTTCCGCGCGAACAACTTGAGGCTGCCGGTGTGCGCGTACTGGCGCACAGCGAGGTCGCAGGCGTCCACCTCGCAAGTAGCGCGGATGGTTTCCGTTGGGTTTATTTCCAGGGCCATCCTGAATACGACGCCAATAGCTTGATGAAAGAATACAAGCGCGAGGTAATGCGGTTTTCGAGCGGCGTGGTTGACGCATACCCGCCTTTTCCAGACGGCTATTTTACCCCCGCCGCTGTGCGCTTGCTCGAACACCACGAGCAGCGCGCGCGCGCTGCTCGTGGGCGCGGCCAAAGCGGTCCGGCCTTGGACGAAGCACTACTTGCACCAGAGCTAGAGAACAGCTGGACTGATACGGGTAAGGCGATCTTTAACAACTGGCTCGGATTGGTGTATCAGCTGACGCACCAAGAACGACAGCAGCAGTACATGGACGGGGTCGACCCGAATGACCCCTTAGGTATGCTGCACAAGACCTGATAGCGCCTGCGTCAGTGGGTGCTAACACTGCCGGGCGGCTGCTCAGGTGCAATTGCGAACAAGGCTTCTAAGTCGACTATATCGAAGTCATATTTTGCGTTACAAAAATCGCAGTTGACCGCAAGCAAGCCGCCTTCGTCATGCGCAGTTTCGCGCAACTCTGCCAACGGCATCGCGCGCAACATGCCACCGACACGCTCGCGCGAGCATCCGCACGCGAAGCGAATCGCTTCGGACTCAAATACCCTTACAGGCTCTGCATGGAATAAGCGCCGTAACAACGCTTCCGAGCTTAGGCTAAGCAATTCATCACTTTTTACGGTTTCGGCAAGTGCAATGAGATGCTGCCAGCTTTGTGCATCGGTGTCTGAGTCCGCGCCGGGCAAGGCTTGCAACAGTAAGCCAGCTGCGTGTTCGCCATCAGCGGCTAGCCATAGCCGCGTGGGGAGTTGGTCGCTGGTAGCGAAATAATGGTCGATAGTGGCTGACAACTGTGTGCCAGTCAGTTCTACAATCCCTTGGTACCGCTGATTTCCGTGTCCTGGATCAATGGTTAGCGCCAAGTGACCCGAGCCAATTAGCGAGCCGAGATCGCTCTCGTCGATGGCGCCGCGCAAGCTCGCCATGCCGCGCACCGTGCGCTCGCCGGTTGCTTGTGCTACCAACAAGGAGATTGGCCCGTCGCCTCGCACCTGCATGATGAGCGATCCATCAAATTTGATGGTGGCGCCGAGCAATGCCACGGCCGCTAAACTTTGGCCGAGTAGCGATTCGACCGGCTCGGGGTAGCTATGGCGCTGTCGCAGTGTTTGCCACGCTTGCGACAGGTGCACTCGCACACCACGCAACCGTGAGCCTTCGAACATGAATCGACGCATGCCGTCACTATCAATCTCCACCGAAAACTCCAGGTCGCCGCTTTTTGATCCGGCATTCTACCGGAGTTGCCAGCCTCGTGGCGGAACCTGCACCTGAACCTAGAGAAGGCTCAACAGTATTGATTTAGCGGGATAATGCAATGCACTCTGGACGAGCTCAAGTGTTGCAGCGCCAGCCCTGAACGCTTAGCCAGGCCTTTGCTCCTACTAGATGGATATAGAGAACCCTGCGAGAATTGTTGCATTGGCGCCTACCTTAAACGGAGCGCGGACCCGCATGGCCCGTGTGCGCTTGGCGTGAACGATCTTGCAGCGAGCCGGGCAAAGCGGGCTCGCTCGCAGCAGTGCTTGGGCGTGGCGGATGAATTGACCTTCCACGCAATAACCGAAACCAATTTTATGACAATTCGTCAAACTTATCATCGCCATCACAAACACTCCTGCTTTTTCGCGCCGAAAAAGCCAAACCTGCCTGCACAAAACGACTTGAAGTACTGAATATGTTTGCCGCTTAGGCTTGTTATTGCGCTACCGGCGGCATAACCTATCCGCACCTCGAACTGCTGGGCCGCTACAATCCAGCCGGATTCGGGTGTAGCGCATCCCGATACAATTTGGGGACTAGGGATGCGTCGTTAGTCTGAATGACCCGTGAAATTGTGAGCACCGCGCAATTGAACAATTTCACACGATAGAGCCGCCTATGTTCTTTGGAGAGAGGATGTTTGCGGGTCTCTGGCTTGGTTGTGTAACTGCATTGGCCGAGTCGGACGTGACTACATGTCACACTAGGGGCTCTTGTTATGAACGAGAGTGGGATGGGACTGTGCTGTCTTGAAGATTTATTTTCAACACGGCACGTAGGCGACTCGCCATAAAAAGAAACGGGGTCGATATGCTCAGGACAAGGCTTTCCGGCACGGCGCGAGCAACGAGCTGGCTTTTCGGAGCGGTACTGTTCATTGCCAGCGCGACAGCGTTTGCAGCGGATCACCCACTTCCAACTGATGACAACTTCAAGCACCTCGGCGTCGCCAGTTGCGCAGGCAGTTCCTGCCACGGCTCGACCAGTCCGTCGGCTGATTCGACTGTCATGCAAAACGAATTCGTCACGTGGAAACGTGAAGATCAGCACGCCAAGGCGTACGACATTCTATTAACCAGCCAGTCGAAGCGCATTGCCAAGAATCTAGGCTTGGACCAACCTGCCCACGAGCATCCGGACTGTCTCATCTGCCATTCCGACTACGTCAAAGACGATAGCCGCAAAGGCAAGCGTTACAAGAAAGAAGATGGTGTCGGCTGCGAATCCTGCCATGGAGGCGCTGAACGGTGGCTTGGACTACACGTATCGGGCGCTTCACACGCCGAAAACGTTGGCGCTGGCATGTATCCGACCGAAGAGCCAAACGCCCGGGCGACGCTGTGTTTGTCTTGCCACTTAGGTAATAAAGACCGCGAAATTACGCATCGAATCATGGGCGCAGGTCACCCGCGCTTATCGTTCGAACTCGATACCTTTACGATTATTGAGCCTGCGCATTATAAGGTCGACAAAGACTACAAAGAACGCAAAAAAGTCTATACCGCTGCCTACACCTGGGCGGTTGGACAATTGAATGCTTCAATTACGTTTTTAGACGCGCTCACCAATTCTCAGCATAAAGGACTGTTCCCCGAGCTGGTGTATTTCGACTGCCACTCATGCCATCACCCGATGTCGTATGCGGACGTAGAGAAACATCCAGGTCGCGGCTGGCAGCCGCGTTCTACCAACGGCCTCGGCCCAGGTGTGGTGCGGCTCAATGACTCAAATCTGCTGATGCTTTCGGCGGTTGCCAGCGGCGTTTCCAAGGACATGGTCCAGAAAGTTCGCCGCGAAGTCGTCAAACTCAACCGCGCCACCGGCACCAGCTGGAAAGCCACGAAGTCTTCGGCAGAGCGCTTACGCGCACTCGCTCTAGAGCTACGTGGGAGGTTACCGAAGGACCTCGATTCCGCGGCAGTGCAAGCAATGCTTGGCACGGTTATGGGCGATGGTCTGAAAGCACAATACCGCGATTATGCCGCTGCTGAGCAGGGCTTCTTGGCACTCGACTCCTTGCTGTCCAGCCTTGAACAAGCGGGCTCGCTGTCAGCCTCGCAAAGCACTCGCATGCGCACCGCGATGGACCAATTGTATTTGTCCTTACGTACGCACGAGAAAGGTTATCGTCCAAGCAAAGACGGCTATCGCGCTCGGGAGGATGACAAAGACGTGTACAAGTCTGGTCAATATGTCTCTGCAATCAAGCAGTTACGCCAAGTCTTCTCGCGATAATGTAATGCCAACAGTCACGGTAACGTATGATCGACTTTGCTGGCTGACAGGCCGAAGTTAGCGTTCGCGCGCCAAAGCCGGCGCGCCTTCGCCAACTCGCCTATAAAGGGGAACTGATGGCCGATAACCACTTCAAGATTGCGGTCGTGGGCTCAGGGCCCGGCGGTAAATGCGCCGGCGCTCAAGCAGCCGCACTGGGCGCATCGCATGTCTTGCTTGAGTCTAGTCCGCATCTCTCATACACCATCTTTCGTTATCAGAAAGGAAAGCACGTCATGGACGAGCCTGGTGTGCTGCCGCTGCGCGGTGGTGGCGGGCTTGAATTCGTTGCAGGTACGCGCGAGGACATACTGGACAAGTGGTCTGAAGGTGTTCAGGCCAACAACACCAATGTTTGGTTCAACAACGAAGTTACATCGATCGAAGGTGAAAAAGGCAACTTCACGCTAAAGACGTCCGCTGGAAAAACCCTGACCGCCGAATACGTGGTCATGGCGATTGGCGTGCAGGGCAACCTGCGTAAGCTCGGTGTAGATGGCCAAGAAGCGCCTTGGGTGCAATACCAACTCGACGATCCACAAGAGTATGAAGACGAATCCATCGTGGTCGTTGGCGCCGGGGACGCCGCCATCGAAAATGCGGTTGCTCTGGCGCAAAACGGCAACTCGGTCACTCTAGTCAACCGCCGTGGTGAGTTTGCGCGCGCTAAACAAGGCAACATCGATCTTGTTACAAAATCGATTGAAGACGGCCTTCTAGAATGTATGTTCTCCACCACGCCAAACCGAGTGGAAGAAAAAGAACCGGATCAAAATGGTGGCAAACCCGGTGTATTCGTCCTCAATACGCCGGAAGGCGAGGCGGAAGTTCCCTGTCACCGCATCATTGCGCGCCTCGGCGGAACGCCACCGCGTGGCTTTGTTGAAGGTGCTGGTATCGAGTTTCCCAGCGCTGATCCCGCTTCTGTTCCTGCGGTCAGTCCAAAGTACGAATCGAATGTCCCCGGTCTATACATCATTGGCGCGCTGGCCGGATATCCGCTCATCAAACAATGTATGAACCAGGGCTTTGAGGTCATTGAGTACATCGAAGGGCGTAGTCCGGAGCCCGCCGATGAGCCGTTGTTGTGGGAGAAATTCCAGAAGATGCCCGGCATCCGCAGCGTCGATGAGGCCTTGCAAAAAGTTATCGGAAACGTACCGTTATTATCTGGTCTGACAACATTGCAGTTGCGCGAATTCATGCTCGATAGCGGCGTGGTAACACCCACGCCTGACAGTGCGGTATTTGAGTTCAACGACTTTACCAACAGCTTCTTTTCGATATTGGAAGGTGAGGTCAAGATAGAAATTGACCAGGAAGATCCAACCCAGGTCATTTCACTGCATCAAGGTCAGTTCTTCGGCGAAATGAGTTTAATCTCTGGACGACGTCGTAGCGCGACGGTCAGAGCTGGCGCCAATTGCGTACTCATAGAAACGCCGCGCCGCTCAATGTTGAAGTTGTTACAGTCAGTCGAGTCGGTCAAGCGGACCATCGACGAAGCCTTCTTAATGCGCGCTATTCAAGGTCAGGTAGCACCTGATACACCCGAAGAGTCCTTGGAAGAAATTGTGCATTCCGCGACGATCGAATCCTTCGCCGCTGGGGATGTACTATTTAACGAGGGCGACCCCGGCGACAGCTTGCATCTAATCCGCGTCGGTTCAGTAACCGCTTCACGTAACATTGGTAATCGCGAAGTCGTGATGTCTTACATCCCGGCCGGAAACTATGTTGGTGAAATGGCCTTGCTGAGTGATGCACCGCGGGCCGCGACCATTCGCGCAGCGGTACGCACGGAGACAATTCGCCTGGATGGGGACGCGTTTAAGAACCTGTTAAAGCAGTCGCCCGAACTGCAGCGTCAGGTGCGTGACAAGATTGAATCGCATGTCACCCGCGATATCGAAATGTCGACTCAGCCTGATACTGGCGACATTATTAGCTTCCTCGTTAATCAGGGCCTCGGTGAAGCTACCGACGTGCTGCTTATCGATGAGTCACTTTGTGTGCGCTGCGATCAATGCGAAAAGGCATGCGCTGAAACCCACAATGGCACTTCGCGCCTCGACCGCGAAGCAGGGCCCACGTTTCAATCGGTCCACGTGCCGACCTCGTGTCGTCACTGCGAACACCCGCACTGCATGAAAGATTGCCCGGCGGATGCCATTCACCGCGCGCCGAACGGCGAAGTATTTATCGACGATAAGTGCATTGGCTGCGGAAACTGCCAGCGAAATTGTCCTTACGGCGTCATCCAGATGGCTAAGACGCTAGACCACAAATTCGATTTGTTCTCATGGTTGCTATTCGGTAAAGGCCAAGCGCCTGGCGCAGGTCCGAACAAGGAAGCTGCAGCCAATAGTGATTCGGCAAAGAAAGCGGTTAAATGTGACATGTGCGTGGGGCTCGATGGCGGGCCCGCTTGTGTTAGAGCGTGTCCAACCGGCGCAGCATTGCGGGTTTTGCCAGAAGAGTTCCTCGCATTGAGTTCGAAGAATTGAGGATGTTGCGCGGTTTGATGAGCGCACGAGATTCGATGTCTGCACCGGTGTGTCAGACGACGGTTAGTTCGGCTACGGGAAACTGAAGTAGCAATGCACGAGTCATTTCTAGTCTACCGAAACTTCCGCCACCTAAAACTGGCACTGGGCTTGATCGTTGTGTCGTTGGTGTTTTACGCATGGCATCCCTGGCACTCATCTACGGAACCACCTAATGGTGGAACCTGGCTTGGCTACACTCTCGGCACCATCGGCGCGCTTTTGATCCTGTGGCTGACTTGGTTTGGCGTGCGCAAGCGCAAATTCTCTGCATCGTCGAAGCTGCAAGGTTGGTTGTCCGCGCACGTGTATCTCGGCGCCTCGTTGATATTTGTCGCGACTCTGCACACCGGTTTTCAATTTGGCTGGAATGTACACACGCTCGCGTACGTACTGATGATGACGGTCATCATCAGTGGCTTTTATGGCATCTATGCCTACGCACGTTACCCCAACTTGATGACTGCGAATCGGGCTGGTGAATCGTTACAGGGCATGCTTGACGAGATCGCCGAGCTGGACAACGAGGCGATCGCAGTATCCGACCGCATTAGCTCGAAAATTCACGAGATCGTGTTGCGCTCAATTGAACGCACGCAGGTTGGCGGCACGGTCAAAGAGCAACTCTCTGGATCTACCCGTCAAGTTGGAGCATTGGACAACATCGAGCGCGAGCTCGAAGACATGCAGACTCGTCTAATTCAGGGTGACCCCGGTGATGATGAGGATGATTCCGGCAAGACCATGATGGTCATGGCGCGCCAGCTGTCGCGATCGCGCAGTGGCGACCAAGTCAAAGAAGTCCGGCATTTACTCGATTTATTGACTCGCAAGAAGAGCCTTGTCGAGCGCGTGCGCAAGGATGTTCAGTTCAAGGCGGTTATGGACGTGTGGTTGTATTTCCATGTTCCTTTAACGTTTGCGCTGCTCGCTGCGTTGCTGACACACATCGTGTCTGTGTTCATTTACTGGTAAGGATCACATGCGCTGCCTGATTAGAAATGTCACCCGCAAGCGAAGCGGAATAAGTCACGACGACCATCCGTTCGATGGCGATCATCTGACCGTCGGGCGCGCAGCGTCACATCCTATATTCCTGTCAGACCTGCGCGTCGCGCTTAACCACGCGCGCATTTCGCATACGCCAGACGGCAAATTTCAGATTGTCGCGCAAGCGCTGTCTGGTATTCGCCTCAATGGCGAGACAACCGACATGGGTCACATAAGCGTTGGTGACGAAATAGCGCTAGGCGCCTGCCGCATCAATGTAGTCGAGCCCCCCGAAGGTTATCTGCTGTGTCTTGAGGTCGAGCAACCGCGCGCGGGCCAAGAAAGCAGTGAAACCTTACAGTCGCGCTCGACTATCGGCTTAGAGAACACCAAACTCAGCAAACGGGGTTTAGCGTGGGCCTTTTTCGTGAGCATTTTAGCAGTGTTCCTGCTCGCGCCCGTGTCCGGGTTCCTGGTCGAAGACCTACGCAGCCCCTTGCGCGCCACCGGCGTGCTCAGCGATAAGTCCTGGGACACCGGCCGAGTGGCTAACGTCCATCAATTTATCGGCGATGATTGCAATGTCTGCCATCAAAAAGCGTTTGTGCAGGTTGAAGACACGGCTTGCGTTGCGTGTCACTCCGAAACACCTTCGCATGCGGATCCAGTCACACATCCAGTCGAGCAATTAACCGATTCTCGCTGCGGCACCTGTCATAAAGAACATAATGCGCCTAACAGCCTGACCCGACTTAATGATGCGCTGTGCGTCGATTGCCATTCCGACATCCAAACTTTCGATGCCGCAACGGAATTGTTAAACGCTTCCGATTTCGAGCGCGATCACCCTGAATTTAAGGCGACTCTATTCAAGTCTGATGGTAGCGGTGAGTCGGTTCGTGTGAGCTTAGCCAACAACGCCAACCTTAAGGAAACCTCCGGGTTGATCTTCAATCATGAGGTACACCTCGCCGAAAAGGGCATCACTGGCAAGGGTGGTAAGCCGGAAGTGCTCACATGCGATTCCTGTCACGCGCTCGAACCCGGCGGAGCTGGCTTATCGCCCGTGACGATGGCTGCGAATTGCCAGCGTTGTCATACGCTCGGCTTCGACCCCGGTGCACCGGAGCGAGAAGTGCCGCACGGTACCTACCAAGAGGTGATCTCAGTTCTTGAAGATTACTACGCAAAGGTCGCGCTCAAAGGTGGTTATGAGGGTGGTAGCTGGGCTCTAGACGATGGACGTGCGCGCCCCGCGGGCGACGCCAAGAATCCAAAGCCCGCTGTGCCCGATGTGATTACCATGCGGCGTCGGCCAGGCGAGGACCTGAGCGGCGGCGAACGCACAGCGGCCCTAGCCTGGGCCAATCAGCAATGGCAGCATGTTGCTGAAGAGACCTTTAAATATCGCACCTGTAATTACTGCCACATCGTCACAGAAGATGGTGATAGCGCGAATCCAAGTTATGTAGTTGCGCCAGTGAAGGTTGCCGATCAGTGGTTTCCTAAAAGCGTATTTGCGCATGTAAAACATCGGACCATGGAATGTGTCGATTGCCATGATGCGAAGACATCCAAGGTAAGTGAGGATGTATTGTTGCCCGGGATTAACAGTTGTTACGAGTGCCACGGTGGTCCACACGAAACTGGTAAGCTCGCGTCACAGTGTGTTGATTGCCACAAATTTCATATATTTAAAGGCGCATTTATGGGCCATCCGTCTATGGAAAAGAAGTAAAGAAAACAAGCGAGCAATGGTACTTTAGCTATCTACGCCTCCAACAACATGGTAGAAAAAAATAAAGTAGCCTTTTAAACGTCAAATAAAACAAATGATTAGAGAATATTCCTCGAAATAGTCGTAGCATTAGACGAGAGCGACCGTAAGAGTCGGCGCGAGGAGTAAATTTAGTTGGGGCGTGCGTGTGCCAAAGTGCTGGCCACAGCACGTACGGTTAGCAAGAAATTTAAACCTATACGGCTGCGGCTGTATAACGTAAAACTGGGTGAAACCGTGCGCGTCGAAGCATTAATGAGAGGCCTCGTCCTACTTGCCGTTGCCGGACTTGTTGGCTGTGCAGGCGGCAGTAGTGGACTTATACCAACCGGTGGCAAGACCGGTTCGGATGGTGGTTGTGTTGGTTTTTGTGGTGATACACCAACTGCATTGACGGTGGGGGACGTGGGTCGAATAATCGCCCAAGCAACCCAAGAATCGATCGCCCGTGGTGCCAGCTCGACCATCGCCATATCAGATCGCGTCGGCAACGTACTCGCAGTGTTTGACATGGCGGCGACGGCTGGCACAACACCGCCTGCGGGTCGCACTGTGACCTTCACTGACAACATAACGAATGTCGCACCCGCTTCTGGCGCAACACTCGATAACGTTACGCTCACCAATGCAGGCAATTTGAACGCAACCGGGCTCGCTGCTGTATCTAAAGCGATTACGGCCGCGTATCTGTCGAGCGAAGGTAATGCGTTCACGACGCGAACCGCCAATCAGATTGTGCAAGAGAGCTTCAACCCAGGAGAAGGTGGCCAGCCGGGTGGGCCATTGTTCGGTGTCCAGTTTAGTCAACTCGCGTGCTCTGACATAACCTCCATCGCGGCGGTGGCTAGCCCCAATGCGAACATCGCGCCGCGCGCCTCGCCATTTGGGCTTTCTCCTGACGCTGGCGGTATACCGTTGTATAAAAATGGTGTTCCGGTTGGTGGCATTGGGGTTCTGTCCGATGGCAGCTATAGCGTAGATCGCAATATCGCTGACGATGATGTTGCGGTTGGACCGGCGTCCAACGACGAAGCTATTGCGTTGGCTGGTACCCACGGCTTCGCCGCTCCGTCAGACCGCCGTGCAGACCGTATCACTGTAGATGGAAAGACCTTCCGGTTCACGGACGTGGAAACCTTCAATCTATTGTCTAATCCGGCTACCGCGCCAGATTTCGCCAACGGTACCAATGGCCGTTTGGTGGACGTAGGCGTAGTTGCCGCCGCAACGGCATTCTATAGCGGTGCCGCAATTCTGGCGGGACAACCATTCGGGCAAGCAGTCTCTGGTATTCAGACCGCCGCATCTGCGGTTGCGTTTACCGGGCAAGCCGAGCTTGCCGCGCGCGACTCCTTTATCTTGAGTGATGGTGTGGGAGCCGGCACCAATCGATTCCCACCGACCGCATCCGCGTTAGCCGCGGGGCCAACTCAGGCAGAAGTCATCACATTACTGACCAGCGCTCTTGATGTCGCCAACGCTACCCGCGCGCAGATACGGCGTCCGGTCAACTCGCAGATGCGCGCTACCGTCTCCGTGGTCGATACGAACGGTAATATTCTCGGCATTGCTCGTACCCGTGATGGCCCGATGTTCGGTACCGACGTTTCACTGCAAAAAGCGCGTACAGCCGTGTTTTTCTCTGCCACGAACGCGGGTACCTTATTGGCGGGTGGTACTAACTCTGGTCTAACTGCAGGAACACTGGCGCGACGTGTGGCACTTGCTCGTGGCACGGCTACTACGCAAGACCACCAAGCCGTTGGTGCCAATGCCTTACAAGACGGCACCGCGTTTTCTGACCGCTCAGGTGGTAACTTATCTCGACCATTCTTCCCTGATGGCGTCACCGGCAATCTTCCGGGACCGTTCAGCAACCCGATCGCGAGTTGGAGTCCGTTTGCTACCGGATTGCAATTTGAGGTGGTCTTTCAAGACATACTCAATGCACTGACCAATGCCGCTGTTGGTACTGCGGTACCCAACACCTGCTCTGGCGCTGGCACGACTGCCTTAAGTACCTCCGGTGGGGCAACGGTCAGGCTCGGCAACGGTATTCAGATTTTTCCAGGCAGCGTTCCGATTTATCGCAATGGTATTTTGGTAGGTGGCATTGGAGTCTCCGGTGACGGTATTGACCAAGACGATATGACCTCCTTTCTAGGCCTTCATAACGCGGGTGTGCTGCTTGGCACTGGCATTAGTAACGCCCCTGCTGCAATACGCGCTGATGCACGCATCAGTATCGTGCCATTCCTAGGTGGGTCATCAATTAACTTGCGGTACGTACAGTGCCCGCAAGGCCCGTTCCTCAACAGTACGACGCAAAATGTCTGCCAAGGCAAATAAGCTATGTCACGCTTAAGAAATCGCTCAACCATCGCAGTTAGCGTCGCGCTAGTCAGCTCTCTAGGACTAACGTCAACGACCTTTGCGAATCACCAAGCTGATGCCGCGAAAGTCCTATCTGCAAACCAGTATAAAAACAGCCTTAAGATTGCTCAGCTGGATCGGCGCCGGCCCGGTTTCCGTGAACCGAAACCCTATGAATTGCCTGCGCAGCCAGACCCTAACCTTGGAAGCGGATTACAACGCACCGAACCGCCACCACCGCGTTTGGCTCCGGATGATTTCATTTCGATTCCGGATCGTTGGCGTCTAATCAACGATCTCGGCTTGGTGAAGGAGCGTTGGTACGATCCTTATAACCGCAATATTCTCAAAGCGGATAGGCCGTTCTATCAGGATTGGTTCTTCAGTCTTGGATTGATCTCAGACACCATCGTTGAACCACGCTCGATCCCGACGCCGGTCGGCTTGAGTGGCGGCAAAGGCTCGAATTTGGGCATCTTTGGGGATCCGAAACAACTCACAGTAAATCACAATCTGATTATTGCTGGTGTGTTGTACAAAGGTGATACGGTTTTCCGCCCACCAGACTATGAGTTTCGATTTACTCCGGTAATCAACTACAACTACACCAAGGCCAATGAGGTGCGCGCGCTCAATATTAATCCAGCGCGTGGTACGCATCGACACGATACGCATATAGGTTTGCAAGAGTTGTTCTTGGACTACCATATTCGCAACGTATCCGATCGCTACGATTTCGATAGCATACGAGTCGGCATTCAACCTTTCTCCACAGATTTTCGTGGCTTCTTGTTTCAAGATAACCAGCTTGGGATAAGGCTATTTGGCAACCGCGACAACAACTTGTGGCAATACAACTTGGCGTGGTTTCGGCGACTGCAGAAAGATACCAATAGTGGCCTGAATGACATCTCCCAAGATGTGCGCGACGACGACACCTTTTTGTTTAATCTGTATCGCCAAGATTGGCCGGTGCGTGGATTTACGACCCAGGCCACAGTCGTTCACAATCGCAATCGTGAAGATGAAGAATTCTTTTTCGACTCAAACGGCTTCATTCAAGTACCATCTTCGCTTGGACAGGAGCGCTTACGGCGCTACAAAGTAAGCTACTTAGGGTTGAATGGTGATGGCCACTTTGGTCGATTGAACCTCACCTATGCTGCTTATTACGCGACTGGTAGCGAGTCCCGGGCTACGTTCGTTAACCGACCGTCAACAATTAGTGCCTATTTTGGCGCCGTCGAAGCATCGATGGATTTCGACTGGATCCGCGCTCGCGTCTCCGCACTCCATGCCAGCGGTGACAAAGACCCATTTGATGGTAAATCAGGTGGCTTCGATGCAATTTTCGAAAATCCCATTTTCGCTGGCGCCGACACTAGTTTCTTTATTCGCCAAGGCATTCCGCTGGTTGGTGGCGGTGGCGTCACCTTGTCGACGCGCAATGGTGTTCTGAACAACTTACGTTCATCAAAAGAACACGGTCAGTCTAACTTCACCAACCCAGGCGTGTCGTTGTTGGGTGCTGGTGGTGATATGGACTTGACGCCTGAATTGCGCTTCTCCGCCAACGTCAACCAAATCTGGTTCGCGAATACCGCGGCGGTAGAAGTTGCTCGTAACCAAGGGCCAATTTCCCCAAATATCGGAACTGATATTTCGGGCGCCCTTATTTACCGTCCCTATTTCCACCAAAATATCGTATTTCGCCTATCGGGCGCGATGTTGGTGCCGGGAAAGGGGTATAAACAACTGTTCGGTAATGACATACCGTACTCCGTTCTCGGCAACCTGACGCTGACATACTGATGAAAAGAACCCATGTTCACAGAGACCATGCCGCAGTGACTCGAGCGATAGATTTGGGTGCGATTCAAAAGCGTAATCGCTGGTTGTACGGAACGCTGTTTGCGGCCTTACTGTTGCTTGCTTTTGCGCAGTCAGCATTGGCGGCGGGCGCAGATGAAACACCCGTTGTGCGCGTCTATCAAACGGCTGCATCCGCACCCGCATCACAAAGCCTCGAGGCGGCCGCAGCCAAGAGTGAGGGTTGTGTTAGCTGTCATACAGAATCTGACGCGAAGACGATGCACGAAAATCCAGGGGTGGTCCTGGGTTGTGTAGATTGTCACGGTGGTGATGAAAAAGTATTTGTCCCGTCTGGTACAAAATCCGGAGACAAGCCCTACAACGCTGCAATGAACAGCGCGCATGTGCTACCTAAACTGCCTGAGAGCTGGAATTCACCCAGTAGTAAGAATCGACCCCACGTCTACTCAATGTCGAATCGTGAATCACCGGAGTTCGTGCGTTTTCAAAACCCCAGTGATTATCGCATCGTCACCGAAGCTTGCGGCGCTTGCCATCTTGAAGTGATCGAAGCGACTAAGCGCAGTCTGATGTCAACGGGCGCGATGTTATGGGGTGGAGCCGCCTACAATAACGGCATTTTGCCGTTTAAGCGCTACGCGCTAGGCGAGTCCTATACGCGTGAAGGTTTGCCGGCAAAGATTGAAGCGCCTTCCGAAGTTACTCCTGAAATGGCTGCAAAGGGCGTATTGCCTGCACTCTATCCGATGCCGACATGGGAGGTTGTGCCGCCTTCTGATGTGTTTCGCGTGTTCGAGCGCGGTGGTCGCAACATCGTAAACTTATTCCCGGAAACAGGCTTGCCCAACTCTCTTGGCTTGATTCAGCGCTTGGAGGAGCCTGGTCGCCCGGATATTCGCCAATCAAATCGTGGTACCGGCACTGGTGCACGCATTGCTGTTCCGATTATCAATATACATAAGACTCGTCTTAACGACCCGAACATGTGGTTCCAAGGCACTAACGATAATCCTGGCGATTTCCGTCAGTCCGGTTGTGCTGGTTGCCACGTGGTCTACGCAAACGATCGTGATCCCCGTCATTCTGGGCCCTATGGTCAGTTCGGCAATATGGGTAAATCGCAGCAAGTTGACCCTACTATTCCCAAAGACGAGTCCGGGCATCCGCTGCAGCATAAATTTACACGGGCCATACCTACTAGTCAGTGCATGATCTGTCACATGCACCAACCCAACATGTTCATCAATAGCTATCTGGGCTACACCATGTGGGACTACGAGTCCGATGCGCCTGCGATGTGGCCAGAAAAGCAGATTTATCCGAGCTGGTACGAAGTGCGCTCAGATAGTGTCACGCCTGACCAAGTGCTCGGCCATGCCAAAGTGCGCCAAATCAACGAGAACAATCCGGAAGAGGCCGCCATTCGTGGGCTTTGGTCGGATATCGATTTCTTAAAAGATGTCTGGCTCAACAATCCGAATCTGAAAGATACCCAGTTTGCTGACTATCATGGCCATGGCTGGAACTTCCGCGCAATTTTCAAACGTGACCGCAAAGGCACTTTGTTAGATGCACAAGGCGGCAAGATTGAGGACGATGATCCCAAGAAGTGGGAAAAGACTGTGCATATGTCGTCGATTCACGTCGATTACGGCATGCACTGCATCGATTGTCATTTTTCGCAGGATGGCCATGGCGACGGCCACATTGTTGGCGAAGTCGCGCAAGCGGTTGAGATTGAGTGTATCGATTGCCACGGTACAGCGGACGATTATCCAACCTTGATGACCAGTGGACCGGCAGCCGCCCCGGGTGGCAATGATTTGAGTTTGTTACGTAATCCTGATGGACGCTCGCGTTTCCATTGGCGTGATGGAAAACTGTTTCAGCGCTCAATGTTATGGCCTGACCGTGAGTGGGAACTGTCGCTGGTCAAGGATTCTGTAAGTCCAGATCACCCAGAATTTAATCCTAAGTCGTCTCGCGCTAAAACCGTTTCCGCTGACCTCAGTATGGAATGGGGGCCCGGCGTCGCGCCGGAGGACCGTGCGCACAAAGACACCGAGATGTTGTGTTTCAGTTGCCACAGTTCGTGGATGACCAGTTGTGGTGGTTGTCACTTACCTATCCAAGCTAACTGGAAGACACGTAAGCACCACTACGAAAACAACGAGTCACGTAACTTCGCGACCTACAACCCACAAGTAGCGCGCGACCAGATGTTCCAGCTTGGTAAACACGGTCCAGTCAAGGGTGAGCGCATCACTCCGGTTCGCTCTTCTTCGGCGTTGATCTTGTCGTCTACGGATTCAAATAGGCAGCGTATTTATATTCAACAAGCACCCGTATCGGCTAGTGGTTATAGCTCGCAGGCCTTCGCTCCGCATTTTCCGCACACCTCGCGTAAAACAGAAACCAAGACCTGTACTGATTGTCACGTGTCTGAACAAAACGACAACAATGCCATCATGGCGCAGCTGTTGTTACACGGCACAAACTTTGTCAACTTTGTTGGCTATAACGCTTGGCTTGGTTCTGAAGGATCAATCGAGGCCGTCGCCGTTACCGAGTTTGATGAGCCTCAAGCTGTAGTTGGTAGTTATCTGCATAAGTACGCTTATCCGGATTGGTTCCAAGACCATCAAAACGTCAATGAGGTTCTGCAAGAGGCGTACTCGCATCACACCCGCGGCGGCAATGTAGGCTGTTTGCAACTGCGCGGTGAGTATCTGTACGTCGCGCAAGCAGACCAAGGTATGGAGGTTTACGACGTCCAGGCAATAGCGAATAAGGGCTTTTCGCAACGCATTATCTCGGCACCTTTTTCAGCTTGGGGACACGATGCACGTATCCGCTCTGAGAATGCGACCTGCGTTGCCTTGCCTACGAATCAGCCCATTCATCCGGACCGTCAACGTAGTCCTGGATTCGGCATGAGCGCCGATGAGATGCGTACCTTGATGCTGGATACGAACATGGAGCAAGAGTTCCACCCGCTCTACAACTACGCGTACATCACGGACTCCAAGGAGGGCTTGATTCTCACCGACGTGAATACGTTCTCAGATGGCGAGCCGCGCAATAATTTCCTCGAGCGGCAGCTGACGTTTAACCCGAACGGGATCCTAAATGGCGCCAAGCACATAACCATCGGTGGGCATTATCTGTACATTGCTGCGGATGCTGGCATCGTTATTCTTGACGCTGACGCTCCGCTTTCGCCTAAGGTTGTTAAGGTTGTCCCATTGAAGGGCGCACGTGCTACGGCCCTGCAGTTCCGTTACTTGTTTGCACTTGACGATATTGGGATGCAAATTCTGGATGTATCTGTTCCGGAACAAGCTCGGGCAACCGGCGTCAGCGTACCGATGGCAGATGCTCGGCGTGTATACGTTGCGCGCACCTATGCTTATGTAGCTGCGGGTGCGGAAGGCTTGGTCATCGTGGATGTTGAGAAGCCTGAGCAACCAAAGGTCTACCAGCGATTTACCGGCAACGGCCGGATCGTCGATGCCAGCGATGTAATTGTCGGTACTACTAACGCAAGCTTGTTTGCATACGTAGCCGATGGACGTGGTGGGCTCAAGGTTTTGCAGTTGACGTCGCCTGATTTGCAGCCGAAGTTCTATGGCTTTAGCCCTGAACCAAAGCCTCAGATCATTGCCAGTTATCCGACAGAAGACCCTGCTCGAGCTCTTTCAAAAGGCTTAGAACGTGACCGCGCCGTGGATGAAACTGGGCATCAGATTTCAATCTTTGGTCGTATTGGCTCACGTCCATTCAATATGGCTGAACAGCGCAAGCTCTATCTTGGTAAAGACCAGAAGGTTTGGAAGGTTTCTGACGAGCCCGACATGAGCAAGTTGAAGCTTGCACCTAACGCCAAGCCTTTGCGTAGCGCATCTAAGAAGTAAGTGATTCGCAGGTGCCGAAGAAACGGCACCTGCTTTTTTCGCCCCAGCTGATTGCGACAGCTGTTGTTGGCTCAGCCACGATATCGCTTACCTTGGCAACATCGAACAATGCGCCCCGGTTGGCAATTTACCTGGGCGTAAATGTCCCTCGACTAGGTCATTTGCCTGCGTCGCCTTAAATCTTGAAAGTGAGTTTGCAACACCTTGCTTGGGTGGGCGGCAGTCTATGTGGCCGGAGCATCACAACGCATCGATCGCTGCCAAGCGAAGTTCTAGTGCCATCACTTTATGGCAAACTCCCGAGGTTGAACGTTAATCCGGCTTTCGGATACGCAAAGGTCTTCGTGTTCGCGCTAGCGCTACAAGATATTGCTCACCATCCAGCCGGCTATCAACGCGTAGATGAGACGTGGTAGCCACTCACTAACTTGTTCGTCAAACACCGCCAAAGCCTCACTTTCAAGTGTCCAGAAACGCTGCAACATCTCTGACAAGCTCCCCGCTGCGTCTCCACTGTTGATCATATGACGTGCTTGCTCGGTCAAATACTCCCCGCCAGAAAATGCGTCACTCAGTGAGGCACCTTGGCGCATGCGGTCCAAAGTGTCAGCGAAACTCTCACGAACGTAGCCGTTGGTAGTGCTGCGTCGGGCAGTCTGCAAGGCTTGATCCGCAGGCACTCCAGCTGTGTATAGCATCTCGAAGGCGTCGAGTACCTGAAGAACCTGTCGGCGTACGTGATAGCGACCAAAAATGGGCAGTCGGATTAGCAGTGTGTCCAGCCAATTGCCTTGGTCACGCTGTTGGCGCCTGACCCAAGCCGGTAGTCGCCATAGCAGCCAGCCAAGCAGCGCTAGGCGTCCTAAGAACCAAACCACGCCGAGCAAATATTGGCTCACTGTAATGTGGTCTGCCACTAGCGCAGGCAATGGGCCAACAAAGGCGGCCAAAACCAGCACTGCGATAGGTAACGCTAGGCGAGACTTAATGCGTTGCGCTCGTATTACGCGCGCACTATGGCTAGTGCTCATGCGCGCTAGCGTGGGCGCGAGTCGCCCACCCAGCTCTGCGGCTCGGATAGCTTGAAGATCCGCGCCATCGAACAAACGCACGCTCTGCCCGGCTGTGGTGAAATCTGCACCGCCACGAACTTTGATCAAAGCTTGCTTGATGGCCGCGGTGTTTTGGTCCTGTTTATTGCTGATCGTAGTCAAGCTCTGTTCTAGAGTCAGACCCGCATTCAACATCGTGGCGAGTTGGTTATACAGTTCTGCGCGAGCGGCAGCGTCTAGGTTCGACTTCGAGGCACGTTTCGCCATGCGTTATCCTTGGCGTGTCGCTATTCACGTTGAGGCTACGTTATTGATCACAATTGCGCGATTGGTTCTGGCTGCGAGCTTGTTGATGACTACCGTGGTGGTTACCGCCGCAGTGTACAAGTGGGTTGATGCTCAAGGAAACGTTTACTATGGCGAACGCCCACCGTCCGGTGCGCGATCGGGCGTTCGGGAAGTGCATGTTCCCGCACCGCACTCGCCAGCGCCAGGCGAGCCTTCGGCGACACGTTTTGAACAGCGGCAGAAGTTGTTAGATGCGCTGGAGGCGGACCGTAAAGAGCGGCGAGACAAAGCGAGTCAGAGCGCCGCCGTAGCGGAAAAACGCGCTATACAGTGCGCCAAAGCTCGTAAATTCTTGCAAGCCGCGCCACGTGCTCGCGGCCTGTTGCGTAAGGGCGAGTCTGGCGCGCGCGAAGAGATGACTGACGCCGAGCGTAACGCCTATATGGCGCAATTCAGCAAGGATTATAAAAAGCACTGCTAATTTTACTCAAACACCTTTTACTTGGCGTGTTGTGCACCCAGATCAGTGCTTGTGAAATAACGCCCAGCGCTTGTTCTTCCTCGGCGCACCCTATCGGAGAAACTGCATGTCGCCGCGAGTGATGTATGGCCTAGTTGGCCTGGTGGGCTTGTGTCTAGGGATCGCCGCCGTACTCACGACCAACACGGGTGGCCCAACCGACCCTAATCCCATGCTTAAAGATAGTACCGCGTTGTTTGGTCAAGAACGTCCTTTGCCAGCATTTACCTTGACCGACCACAACGGTGAGACCTATGACACCGAGCGTCTAAAAGGTCGCTGGACACTAGTGTTCTTTGGCTACACACACTGCCCTGATGTATGTCCTACCACGCTAAGTACGCTCGCGCTTGCAGCTAAGACGCTACGAGAGACGCTAGACGGTCAGTCCTTGCAAATGACCTTTGTAAGCATTGACCCCAAACGCGATACGCAGGAGCGCTTGGCGCAGTACGTTCCATACTTTGACAGCGAGTTTCTCGGCGTTACTGGCGCCGCGGCTGAGTTAGACAAATTGGTTTCCGCGCTAGGTGCGATCTATGTGCTCGGAACACCGGACAGCACCACTGGCATCTATACGGTCGACCACTCCAGCCGCTTGTTACTTGTTGATCCGCAAGCGCGATTTACCGCGATTCTCAGTGACCGTGCTGCGCCTAAGGTGCTCGCGGCAGATTTGAAGACCATACTAGAGGCTTATTCAACCTGAAGAGTGCGCGGCGTGGCTAAGATTTCACTGACATATTTGTCTGGTCCCGATATAGATGCGTTAAATCTAACGCCACAGGAGATCCTTGCCGCGGTCGAGTCGGGCCTCGCCGCGCAGGGCCGCAGTCAAACCGTGGTCGAGCCACGTGTGCACCTGCAACCCGACCCCGCATTCGAAGGGCACTTCAACGTTTTGCGCGGCTATATAGCCCCTCTTGATATGGCTGGTGTGAAAATTGTTGGCGACTACGTCACCAACTATCAGCAGGGCTTGCCGTCCGAGATGGGCTTGCTGAATCTGTTTGATCCGCGCACAGGCACGCCGCGCGCAATTCTAGATGCAACTGCTATCACCGATATGCGCACAGGTGCTGTGAGCGCCTTGGGGGCAAAATTCTTAGCGCCCCGTGAGCCAAAGGTTTTCGGCAACATCGGCGCACGCGGTTCTTCGTATTGGAACGTGCGACTGATGGACCACTTGTTCGACTTAGACACAATTCGCGTGCATTCACGTCGACGCGAGAGCCGTGAAGCTTTCGGCGCCCGTTTGAGCGCCGATTTGGGGCGCGAAATAGTTGTTGCCGAAGATTGGGAAAGCTGCCTCGCCGATTGCGACATCATTGTTGAGGCGACACGCTTACCGGAACCGCACCCGCACCTTAAGACTGAATGGATAAAGCCCGGCTCACTGATAATTCCCTACGGCACTATGAGCGCGGTCGAGCTAAGTCTGACCGATGTTATCGACAAATTTGTTATGGACGATTGGGGCCAGGCCCACGCGGGTCAATTTGGCTCACTACGCCGTCATGTCGATTGCGGGCGCCTAAACGCAGAAAATCTGCATGCCGAGCTTGGCCAAATCGCTGCAGGCTTGAAACCGGGACGTGAGTCCGACGCCGAGACCATCTTGTTCTGGCACCGCGGGCTATCGTTGTCCGACATAGCCTTAGGCGCGGCGATGCTGGAGAAGGCTGAGCGGCTCGGGCTTGGACAACAGCTGATCTACGCATAATCCCACTCACCGAAGCGGCGCCACGCTCGCGCGAGCGCGTCAAGCCACTAAATATGATTGCGCACAGAAGCGGCAGCGAAAACCTGCTAAAACAGTTAGACCGCGTAGCTTGCGGCTTTGGATGTTGCTGTGAAGCCTGCTGGCTTAAGCTTATTCCCAGTAGGTACTGCGCAGACGACGTTCGAGCACGCACGTGACCAATCGTTTAATCGTCTGGAGATAAGTGCATGCCAAAAGAGCGTAAATCCAATCGCGAAGACAAGAAAAAACCGGCTATGACCATGAAAGAAAAGCGGCTCGCGAAAAAGTCCAAGAGCGATTCCAAGCCGATGTTGGTTCCTGGTGGTGCGAAGCGATAAACCACCGTTGATGCAGGCAAGGGTCGGCACTTCGCTTCGCTCAGCGCGGGGCTTGAGCTTGCCTGAATACTCAGTTGTTGGTGTCGTGCCTGCTTCCGGCATTGCCGAGCAGGCGCGTACATTCTGTCCTAACGACTTGATAGCACTCACAAACCCTTTGTTCCAAACCGAGACGGTCGAGAATGACTATGTGGCCGCGTTTGTAGCTAATTAGTCCTGCTAACTGCAAACGATTTGCGGCCACAGACACGCCTTCCCGACGCACGCCGAGCATGTTGGCGATAAGCTCTTGGGTCATGATCAGTTGATCCGTCTCCAGGCGGTCATGGCTCGATAACAACCACCGACATAGTTGTTGTTCGACCGAATGCAAGCGATTGCACACTGCGGTTTGTGACATTTGGGTTAGCAAGGATTGGGTGTAAAGCAACAGGGCGCGGTGTAGCGCGCCAACACGACCGAATTCTTCGCGGAAAAATTTGAGTTCAAGTGCTAGTGCCTCACCGGCGCATTGCACCACGGCGCGGCTTGGCGTCGTATCTCCGCCCATAAATACCGCGATGCCAAGGACACCGTCGCGTCCCACTATGCCCATATCCGCCGAACGACCGTTTTTCATCATGTACTGCAGGGACACGATTGCCGTGGTCGGGAAAAACACATGCGTGAGCGTCGCATGCGCTTCGTATATGACTTCGCCTAAACTTAGCGGCACCTGCTCCAGATGCGGCGCTAAGCGCGCGTAGGCGTCCACGGCAAGCGCATCCAGCAGACAATTTTGGCTATAGGGTAGGGACAAAGTTCACACCTGGCGCGCGCTGTGACGGAGCGATATGATCGGGTCCCGTTTCACCGACATGGTCGCAACCGCATGCATGGCCGAGACAGGAACGCAATCATCATACGCGTTCGTGGCTGCACCAACATGCTGGCTCGAAGGGCCTTGCATTGAGCGTCACCAATGCGAAACGTGGCGCGCGATTACACAAATCATTCGCCGTGCCTTGGTCGCTGCACAGAACGTCGCGCACCCCGCTCGCCACCCATGGAGGTTGATGCGAAGGACTGCGCAAGCCCAAGTGCAAGCCCAAGCGCAAGGATAGTTGCTGCGCGTCCCAAGCACCCGCGGCTGACGCTCAAGCGTTCTCATCTGCCTCGCGCCATGCCGAGCTTTAAGCTATCAGCTCAACGCGAGGTGTTAGTTTGGCGCAAGCCCTTGTCTATTGCAGCAGGCCGAGCCGCTTTTCTGCTAGATTCTGCGCACTAGGTCCGCGTTAGCTAGCAAAATCCCGTCGATAAGCTCGCAAGCCCCTGTGGCTACCACGAAATGAGGCAATCGTCGGCGATGTGTTCGGGAGCGCACCAGACAAAAATTTATAATCGAATATTATCTAGGAGCATTGTGATGCAACTCTCTATGAAAGGGCGCTCGGCGCTAGTGACTGGCGCCAGCAAAGGCCTTGGCCGAGCGATAGCCGCAGCGTTTGCGTCGGCTGGAGCCAATGTGGTGCTTGTCGCGCGCAGTCAGGCAGACCTCGAGCAAGCGGCTAATGCTATTGCGGCTGAATCGGGCGTGAAGGCAGTGGCTGTCGCTGGCGATGTGTCTACTGCCGAGGGCTGCAACGCAGCCTTCGCCGCGGCAGTGCAAGCGCTTGGTCAGATTGATGTTTTGGTGAACAACGCTGGATCGTCTGCGCGTGGCCAATTTGAAAGTATTTCTGATGAGCTTTGGCAAGCAGACCTCGACCTGAAATTGTTTGCCGCCATTCGTCTCGCTCGGCTAAGTCTTCCGGGCATGAAAGAGCGCAAGTTTGGTCGCATTATCAACATCCTCAATACCGGCGCAAAAGCACCGCCTGCCGAAGGTGCACCGACAGCCGTGAGTCGCGCGGCTGGCCTGGCATTGACGAAGGTGATCGCAAACGAAGGTGCGCCTTACAATGTGCTAGTAAATGGCTTGATGGTCGGTAAGATTCGCAGTGATCAATGGGTTCGTCGGCATGCCGCGCTGGACGGCGAAGAGAGTTTAGAAGATTACTACGCGCGCGTAGGTCAAGATATGCCTATGGGTCGTTATGGTACGGCTGAAGAATTTGCCGCTGTCGCTTGTTTTCTTGCGTCTGACAACGGCGGCTCGTACGTTAACGGTACCGCTATTAATGTCGATGGTGGGCTCTGCCCAGTCGTCTAGGTTCAATGTCGAAAGCCTAGGCGAACCACCTAGGCCTTTGCTAGCATCTCGAAGCGCGCCGCGTCTAAAGCAGCGCGCTTAGTTGCTAGCGAAAGCGCGTGATTCGGACGCGCGACACGCTACCAATTTCCTTTTGCCCTCGGAGCAAATTATGCTAAGTGCTGCGCAGATCGCTCAATATCACGAAGATGGTTTTGTGATCCCTGACTTCACTATCCCAGAGGCCGTAATGCAGCAACTGGATGCTCAGGTGGCGGAGTTTCTGCAACAGCATCCGCAGTTTCGTGATAATTGCGGGGCGATGTTGCGCCACGACCAGAGCTTTGCGCGCTTCACTCAAATACCTGGTTTGTTAGATCTGGTGGAGCAGCTTATCGGTCCGGATCTCGCGCTTTGGAATATGAGCTTATTCGCCAAACCACCGCTTGATGGCAAGGCGACCCCGTGGCATCAGGATGGTGAGTACTGGCCGATTAGGCCTTTGGCAACATGCACTGTGTGGATCGCTATTGATGATGCAAAGCCCGAAAACGGCTGTTTACGCGTGATTAGGGGATCGCACCGCGCTCGAAAACTAGCCGCTCATCACTCCAACCCGAGTCCAGATGTAACCCTGCACCAGGAGCTTAACTCTGACACCTTCGATAAGCGTGATGCCGTTGATTTAGTGCTGCGCCGAGGTCAGATATCATTGCACGACGTTTACCTAATGCATGGTTCTGAACCGAATCGATCACCGCGCCGACGCCGCGGCATAACTATGCGGCTGATGCCGACCACCTCGCATTACTCGCGTGAAGTCGCGACGCAAATGCATAGCGAACGCGGCGGCAACAATTTGGCCGACAACCCGGTGCTGTTGTTGCGCGGGCAAGACCGTTGCGGGCGCACGCAGTTTGCCCAGCTCGAAGTCCCGAGCTTAATGCCAGCATGAGTCTATCTAGCGCACGAACGTTTAAATTGGCACTACCGGATCTGGTCTCTAATTCATATTTCCCAGCCATTGCTGCGGTCGAACTCGGCATGTTCAAGCAATGCGGATTGGACGTCTCATTGGAGATGGTCTACCCGGCACCTGCGTGTTATGACGCGCTACGCGATTGCCAGGTCGACTTTGTTGCGGGCTCTGCACATCTGCCTCTCGGCGCTTTTCCCGGCTGGCGCGGCGCGCGGCTATTGTGCTCGCTATCTCAGGGTATGTACTGGTTCTTGGTGTTACGTAAGGGGTTGGGGGCGACGCGTGGTGATCTGAGTATTCTGGACGGCATGCGCATTGTGGCCGCGCCGGGGGTGGATCTCGGTTTTCGCGCACTGCTGGATGCAGCTGGTATCGATCCAGTCGAGCACAATATCGAAATAGCGCCGTTGCCTGGTGGCGTCGCAGCGGGTGTCTCATTTGGGGTAGCGGCGGCGCGCGCTATGGAGGCGGGCAAGATTGACGGTTTTTGGGCCAACGGTATGGCCGCGGCAGTAGCGGTCGACAGTGGCGCTGGTGACATCATTTTGGATGTGCGTCGAGGCGATGGTCCGCCGAGCGCGTTCGCTTTTACGCAGCCGAGTCTTGCCTGTCGCGCAGAACTTGCCGAGTCCGATCCCGAGATTGTACAAGCGGCAGTTGGCGCCATTATGCAAACTCAAAAGGCGCTTCGCGAAGATCCGAGCTTGGCTACGCGCGTTGGCCAAGCATGGTTCCCGGCACAAGAGGCGCGGCTTATTCAAGGCTTGGTCGAGCGTGACCTAGATTATTACCACGCACACATAGACACGGCTTTCATCGACGCGATGCAAGCGTTTGCTATGCGCATCGGCACACTCGATCAGGCGCTCCCCGCCGACATGATTGTAGACCGTGGTTGTCGGCTACTTTGGGAAAGCCCGCAACCTAGCTAACCGGGCGCTGGGCGCGCTTCGGACTATGCGATACTGGTGCCGCGACGAACTCCAGAATCATCAAGAAACCCCGAGGAGAACCGATTGAAGAATTTAAAGACCGCGGCGGCAACGCTAGGTCTCGCGACCATGATGTTGGGCGCGACACCGATGGCACGAGCCGCCACCGAACTTACCTTAGTGTATCCATTTCCCGATTTTTTGATTTACACCAAGCTTTGCAAAGAGCTGGCAGAAAAAATCAATACGGCGGCGGCCGGTTCAGTGACGATCAAAGTGCTGCCCTTCAACTCAATCGGCATGTTCAAGCAGCCCCCTGCAGTGGTCAACGGCCGGGTTGATATCGCTTGCACCCCGGCTGCATTTTACGCCCGTGGATTGCCTGAGAATGAAGCCGTCTCAACATCAAACTCAACGCCGGCAACTGTGCGCGCCAATGGCGGCTTCAAGATTCTGGACGATTTGCACCAGAAACACATGAAGATGAAATATCTCGGTTGGACCGCCTCGGGTGGCTTGTTTCGCATCTACACCAAAGATGCGCCGAAGTTCACCGCTGCTGGCTTGCCAGATTTCACCGGCACAAAATTGCGCGATAACCCGATTTATGGCGCCTTCTTTCGTGCCATGAACGCGACTACACACTCAATGAAATCGAGTGAAGTCTATCCCGCGTTAGAGAAAGGTGTTGTCAACGCAAGTGCGTGGGCGACTATCGGACTCAAGGGTCTTAAATGGGACAAATTCCTACGCCATGCAATCGAGCCGGAGTTCTATCAAACCGACATCGGTTGGATTATGAATTTGAAAAAATGGAATGGCTTGAGCGCTGCGCAACAAAAATTAATCCAAGCCACTGTCATCGAGCATGAGAATTATGCCAACGCGAAGCTCAAAGCGATGGCGGCAGCAGAACGCAAAACTTTGATCGATGAGGGTATGACTTTCCATGCCGCGCCGAATCCTGATGCGTACTTGAAGCTGGCAATTGATTCTGCCTACGAGCGTATGCTTGGGCGTTTGAAAAAAGCTGAACGACCGATGGATCACATCGAGAAGTTACGCGCGGCTTATCAAGACTGAGCACTTGCGATTAGCGCTCGGGTCACACGCTGCGACTGGCTGGTCGAGCGCATAGCCAGTGCTGCATCAGTACGCTGCCAGATTGAACGGGACGAGAGCTTTTCTCGTCCCGTTCAGTTTGATACGCCTGCAGGTCAAATTCGAGCCTATGCCGACGGTATATCGTAGATGAGAGCCTTGCGTATCCTGGACAAGCTTTGGGGCCACTTGCTATGGGGCTTGATGGCAGTTGCGGCCCTGTATATCGGTTTCATCATGCTGGCGATCATTTACCAAACAGTGTTCCGCACGCTTGGTTGGGATTACTCGCCGCTCGGATTTGTAATTATTGAATACGGCTTTGTATATGCGCTGTTTCTCGGCTCGCCGTATTTAGTTCGCAATCGCGGGCATATCTATATCGAAATCTTGACTGCGTGGTTGAGCCCAGCCATGCGCTCGGTATTGTCACGCTTGATCGTGATTGTGTGCGCGCTCACATGTTTGATTTGGGCCTGGTATAGCTGGCGTTTATTAGTTGAACAATATGATGACCCGATGGCCTACGACAATCTGCGCGCGCAACACGATATTCGCACCTGGCTTGGAACTGTCGCTTTCCCGTTTGGTTTTGTGTTGATGGCGATCGAATTTTTACGTTTCGCAGTACTGCCACAGCCGATGCACCAAGGACTTGCTGGAATTGCGAGTGAGCGCGAAGAATTGAGTGCACATCAGGCCGATATCGCCGCCTCCACCGATGCAGTTCGCACTGACGCGTCTACGCCTGCCGGGGCCAAGAATTCTACGCCGCTGCGTGACCACACTTAAGGCGCCACCTACTGATGGAATGGTATTGGTTGTTACTTGCGCTGCTTGGCACGATTTTGGTGCTGATGTTTCTTGGTGTGCCAGTAGGCATCGCATTTCTGATCGTATGTACCTTCACCGCGTTTCACTTGTTCGGGCGCTTCGATACATTTGACGAGAACTTAGCAGCTGCAGTCTTTCAACTGACTGATAATGCATTTTCGAACATGGCAAATTTTGCCATTGTGCCGATCCCGATGTTCTTGCTGATGGGGGAGCTGTTCTTTCATACCGGCTTAGCACGGCGCATGTTTAGCGCTATTGAACGCTTGCTCGGGCGCTTGCCGGCGCGTTTGTCTTACGTGACCGTGGCCGGTGGTACGGCGCTGGCGACGCTGTCCGGATCATCAATGGGAGCGACGGCTCTGCTCGGTACCTTGATGGTTCCCGAGATGACAGCGCGCGGCTATAAAAAGAGTATGTCGATTGGTCCAATTCTTGGGACTGGCGGCCTCGCTATGCTGATCCCACCGTCTGCACTGGCTGTGTTGTTGGGCACTATTGCGGAAATCGATATTGGAAAATTACTGATCGCAGGCGTGCTGCCCGGGTTGATTCTGGCGTTTTTCTACTGCGTTTTGATCTACGTACGCGCAAGGCTGGATCCAGATGCCGCACCAGCCTACGAGGTCGAGCAAATTAGTGTCGGCGCACGCGTGGTGTTATTTCTCAGCGATGTCGCGCCAATGATCTCCGTTATTGGCATGGTAATCGCGCTGATTATGTTTGGTGTCGCAACCCCATCAGAGGCGGCCGCGTACGGTTGCTTAGGCGTGATCTTGTTAGCGATTGCCTATCTGTTCTTGCTGCCACTGCTGCTATTGCTAATCCCCGGGGGATCTGCGGCACGACGTGCGCAAGCCCGCGCTGCCTTAGCCGCATTTGTGCCAGACGCCATACGCGCGCTATGGAAATCACTATGGGGTTCTGCCCGCGTAACCGTGGTTGCGCTGTTGATATTGTTGGGCTCGTCTTTGTTCAGCAATGTGCTGGCTGCATCTGGCGCGAGTGTTGCGCTGATTGAGTGGGTGACCGGTTTTGACGTATCCGCATACGTGATGCTGCTGATGATGTTGTGCATCTTGTTATTGCTCGGCATGTTCATGGACCAGCTCGCAATGATGCTCTTGACCGTGCCGATCTTTTTTCCGGTGGTTGCCGGTCTGGATTTTGGTATGGAGCTGCCAGTAAAGCAGATATGGTTTGGTGTAATCATGTTGCTGGCGATGGAAATAAGCTTCACCACGCCGCCATTTGGCTTGCTGTTATTTGTAATGCAGGGAGTCGCGCCGCCAGGTACTCGGTTTGGAGAGATTTGCATGGCGGCGTTGCCGTTTATGGCCTGCGCAATGGTCCTCGTTGCGCTGATTATTTTCTTCCCTGAGCTCGCAGTGTGGCTGCCGTTCCTGATTGATTAGCAAACTGGGTCCAGCCGCTGACGGACCGGATCCAACCTGCAATCACTGGCCTGTGTCTAGGCCGATGTTTGCGCCAAACCCGGCATACTAAAGCCTGCGGCATCAAGGTTCTTGATCAGATCCGCTTGCTCTGCAGCGTTGAGTTCGACCAGCGGTGGCCGTAAGCGCGCCCATTGCGTGTCATCGCCATAATGCGCGACCGCTGCCTTTAGTGCCGGGATCATCACGTAGCCTTGAAAAATATCACGTACGGCATTTAACGCGGCCTGTTGGGCATCCGCATCATCGTTTTGCCAGGTTGCGTTGAGTTGGGCAATAGCTGCCGGATTCACATTGGCAGTTGCACTGATGCAACCAGCGCCGCCTTCACGTAACGCAGGCAACAGATAGGTTTCGGAACCGGGAAATACATCAAATCCGTGCGGCTGGAATTGATCGAGCATAGCTTTGGTATTGCTCCAATCGCCTGAGCTATCCTTTACGCCCGCAATAGTGCCCGGATAGGCTTTCAATAGTCGCTCAATAAGCGCCAGCGAGATCGGCACATTTGAGACCTGCGGGATATGGTAGAGGTAGACCCGTAATCGACTATCGCTAACGCGCTCTATTAACTCCGCAAAGTTACGGTACAAGCCCTCATCGGAAACGCCTTTATAGTAGAAAGGCGGTAGCATCAAAACACCGGCGGCGCCCACTTCAACCGCCTTTTTAGTTAGTTCTACCGAGTCAGTGAGCGCGCAAGCGCCGGTGCCTGGCATCATCCGCGCGCCTGGAATGCCGGCCTCGGCCAGTGCCTCTAGCAGTGCCAGTTTTTCCCCAACAGACAGCGAATTGGCCTCGGAGTTTGTGCCGAATATTGCGAGCCCTACGTCGTTAGCCAATAGCCACTTGCACTGGCGCACCAAGCGCTTTGAATCGGGTCGTAAATCCGCGTCAAAAGGCGTAACCACGGGAGATAAAACCCCGCGAATTCGATTTCCATCAGTCATTTTTTATGTTCACCGCAACAATAAAGTATATCTATAAGGCACACGGCGTCGTCAGTGTTTGATGACTTCGACGCCGTGGCGCTTGCGCCGCCGAGTAGTGCGCTAACCGAGTAGCTCCGGTACCACCCATAGCGGTGTTTCACCGCGGGCGACACGTTGCACGTTGTCAAAACCGTTGCGCAAACGTGCGCTGTGACTCTCGTAGGTTGGCCCAGCCAAGTGTGCGCTCAAGACTACGTTGTCGAGCGCGAATAGCGGGTTGTCTACCGGCGGTGGCTCTTCGTCGAACACATCGAGTCCGGCACCCGCGATGGTGCCGTTGCTGAGCGCAGTGCACAATGCAGCTTCATCGATAACAGGCCCACGGGCGGTGTTAATGAGATAGGCCTCCGGCTTCATACGGGCCAATGCTTCAGCATCTATCAGGTGGTGTGTCGAAGGATTGAGTGGGGTATGCACAGACACCAGATCGGCCTGCGCCAGCAACTCTTTGAATAAGCGGAACTCTACGTTCAACGCGTCTTCTTCGTGTTCCGCAAGACGTGCGATATCGTAGTAGATCACATTCATGCCAAAGGCATTGGCTAGTTTCGCTGTTTTCTTACCAATGGTTCCGAGGCCAATGATGCCAACGGTTTTACCGCGTAGCTCAAACACGCGCGGTGTTTGATTGCCGCGCCAGCGTCCAGCGGCAACATTGCTGTGCTGCCAAACGAGCTTTCGCGAGATCGCCAGCATCAGCAATAGCGCGTGCTCGGATACCGCGGTTGAATTGGCACCACCGTTATTGGACATGGGTACGCCACTTGCGCGTGCTGCATCCAGATCCGCGTCATCATAGCCAGCGCTCAAGAGTTGTATGAGGCGTAGCTTAGGGGCGGCCTGGAACAGCTCTTTACCGACCAGGCCGGCGACAAAGCCAACCAGGTAATCGGCACTTGCGAGCGCACTGATGTACTCAGGTGAATCCGCCTTGGTGACTAAAAACTCGAATCCGTCTGGCGCCATGTCGCGCGCAAGATCGGCTGAATCCGGGAACGGGGTGACAAAAACAATGCGCTCGCTCATCGTAGCTCCTAGTAGGTTGCAGGAAATTATTGGTTGATCATGCCTCACCGCGGCGATGCTCGCACGTGACTTTGTTGGTCGCCACGACTCACTCGCGCGAAGTCGCCGTTTGGACGACAATGCGCAGATGCAGAATTCTACCCGGGTGGGGCGCCAGTGTTTGGGATTATAAAGAAGCTTTTTGGTACGAGTGAGGCTGGTAGTAGCGCCGCGATAGAGCTGGAGTCGGTCGAATACAATGGCTTCCAAATCGTGCCCATGCCGCGCAAAGAAAGCCAAGGGTTCAGGGTCCAGGGCCGTATTGAAAAAGTGATTGATGGCGAGTTGCGCAAAGTTTCGTTCGTACGCGCCGACATGTATCACGCCCAAGACGACACCGTTGCGGTCATTTTGCAAAAAGGTCGCCGCCTGATCGAAGAGCAAGGTGATCGGCTGTTCGACGACGCAAGCTAAGCCTGCGCGCTAATGCAAAGATGATGGTGCGCGGATTCGTGTTGGTGCGCTATGGTCTTGGGTAATTTTTATAACAACTACTGCACAGGAATAGGGAGCTGCGTCATGAGTTGGGAGCCGGAACTCGAAGAACTGCGCCGCCGCGAAGCGTTTGCGCGTGAACTCGGCGGAGCCGACAAGATAAAACGCCAGAAGGATGCTGGCAAAATGACGGTTCGTGAGCGTATCGACGCGCTAGCGGATGCGGATAGTTTTCACGAGATCGGTGCTATCGCTGGGCGCGGCGAATACGATGAAGCTGGCAACCTGGAGCGTTTGGTGCCATCAAACTACGTTTTCGGGCGCGCTAAGATTGATGGTCGGCGGGTGGTCATCGGTGGCGATGACTTCACTGTGCGCGGTGGCTCGGCTGACGCAACTATCAAAGAGAAACATCTTCTGGCAGAACGTATGGCGAACCAATTTCGCATTCCGCTAGTGCGTTTGGTTGAAGGCTCCGGCGGCGGTGGCTCGGTTAAAACCATCGAAACCACTGGGCGAGCCAACGTGCCAGGTGTTGCTGGCTGGGAGTGGGTTGTCTCGAACATGGCCACCGTGCCGAATGTGTCGCTTGGCCTCGGTTCGGTGGCCGGGCTCGGTGCGGCGTATATGGCGGCTAGCCATTATTCTGTCCTTATCAAAGATATCTCCGCGCTGTTTGTTGCTGGGCCGCCGGTGGTGGCACGCGTTGGCGAAGAGTTGACCAAGCAGGAGCTGGGCGGCTGGAAGATCCACACCGGCAATGGCGCTGTTGATCATGCGGTGGATACCGAACAAGAAGCATTCGACTGCGCGCGGCGTTTTCTATCGTATTTACCGTCATCGGTGCACGACGTGCCGCCACGCGGCTCGACTCACGACGACCCGAATCGTACCGATGAAAAGCTGCTTTCCATCATTCCTCGCAATATTCGCCAAGTCTACAAGATGCGAAAGATCGTCAACTCAGTGGTTGATGAAGGCAGTTTCTTCGAAATTGGTGGGGGCTGGGGACGCTCAGTGATGACCGGATTTGCTCGCTTTGACGGCTGGCCTGTCGCACTGATGGCGAGCGATCCATACCACTACGGCGGCGCATGGACGGCGGATACCTGTATGAAGGTCACACGCTTCATCGACATGGCGGAGACGTTTCATCTGCCGGTTGTGTACTTGGTCGACTGCCCTGGATTCCTGATCGGCCGTCAAGCGGAAGAGCAAGCCACAATTCGCCACGGCGTGCGTGCCATGTCTGCGATGTTCCAAGCTAACACCCCATGGTGCGCGATGATCGTGCGTAACGCATTTGGTGTCGCTGGTGCCGCACATCGCAATGGCGGGCGGGTCAACGTGCGCCACGCATGGCCGAGCGGGCGTTGGGGTTCGCTGCCACTCGAGGGCGGTATCGAAGCTGCCTATCGGGCCGACATCGACGGCGCAGAAGACCCGGCCGCTAAATTGTCGGAGATTGAAGAGCGCCTGCAAAAGCTACGCTCGCCGTTTCGCTCCGCCGAAGCATTTTGGATCGAAGAGATTGTTGACCCACGCGAAACGCGGCCGCTGTTGTGCGAGTTCGCGAATCTATCTGCACCTTTGCGTGAGCCTGGACCGGTCAGCTTTGGCATGCGCCCGTAGTCGTGTATTGCGTCGACGGTGAGCGTAGTTACCTTGCGTTCTCGGGCTAGTCGCGAGGTGTCTGCGTAGTTGCGCACGGACACTTTCGTAGCGGAGAAGGCTACTGACCTAGCGGCTTCAAGCTAGGTCAGTCTGACTGACCTGCCCCTAGAGCACGCGTGTTAGCTGAGTCTGAATTGCTTGATTGGAGTATTGGGCTCAAACGGCGCGCTTGCTCATCGAGATCGAGCGCGTGAGTTACCACATGAGGTCGTCTGGGACCTCGAACTCCCCGTATGGATCATCCGACTCTAGCGGAGTTTCAGCACTGGTGATTTCATTCAACAATATCACGCAACTTGCATCGCGCAAGGCCACCTTACGCGCAACGCCCGCCGGCACGATGGCGGTGCCTGATTCACCTCTAACTAAAGCCAGTTGGCCGCGAACTAAGGCATCACGTAGCGTCTCGCTGACATGCACGGACCGAATCTTGCCGTCTTCCGTGTAGTTGAAGCTGACGCTCTCGTCGCCACGATCGACGGTATTCATTGCAACGAGCTGTACAATTTGTGCTGCAATTGCGCGCTCATCCGCAGCTTGCTGTTTTTCTTTGTTAAGTGCGCGATCGCGCTCGACTTGCGCCGCGGCTTCTTGTGCCAGAGTTGCGCGCCTAGAGGCAGCTTCATCTTCGACACCGCCGCGGACTTGTTTGTTCGTCTTGCGCTTTTGCGCGTTTGCTTGTTTTGCTTTTTGCGAGCTGACAAGGCCGCTCTTGCGCAGTTGGTCTTGTAGTGAATTGGCCAATTGACTCGCCTGGGTTGCTAGCTAAGTGTCCAAGCTACCAGTTTTTTCGAATGCTTCAAGCGCTAGCGATACGTAGATGCCTGGGCATGGCCTTGAGCGCTAGCGATACGTAGATGCCTGGGCATGGCCTTGAGCGCTAGCGACGCAAGCCTGGTAGCACGGTGTGCTTAGCTGCAACATGGCCGCCTCAAGCCTGGCGCAGTGCGCCGTCCGACGCGATGGTCGCACGGCGAGCACCCGCGCGTGCAAGCGCCGCGTCTTATCCCATTACCTTCTTAAACGTATGCCGGCGATTGCTGGTGTAGGGCCGAACTTCTGCGGGCCAGCGTCCATCCTCGATCGCAGCTGCCCACGCTTGGCTGGTCAATACCTCGGGGCTTTCAACCTCGTAGATCGCGGTGTACTTCGGTTCATCGGAATGGGACACTTTCTTGACTTCGCCAGCCATGTTGACGCTGAAGTCTTGGTTCACAACCCGGGTAATAGCGACTACACCGGGGACTTTAAATAGATTTGGCACGTGCTCAGTGTCATAGACTTCATTGAATAAATCTTCTTTCTCCGGTGTGACGTCCATCGACGCGGTAAAAATATAGTTGCCAGTGATTGCCATTGTTGTCCTTCGAGCTTTGTTGGGGGTGCGAATAAGACCAATACGGCGCCAGCTCCACATAATGCGCCGATGTTTGCCCGTACGATACCAGCTTTGCGGCGTGCACCTGCCGTTCGCACTCCCCCCGCAGTAAATTGTTCGAATACCCTCTCCGCCGAACACGAGTGCGTCTCTATGCAATGCCCATCGTCTGGTTTTTTTTTTGGCTTGTGTGATAAGAATTATCTTCACATTCCGAGTTGCTCGCGAGCCGATGGATTGTCGGCGTAGGCCTACAAGGGATGCGGTGTAGACCTATATTGCTGTGGC
>Ga0055584_100000079_pt1 | contig 85263 bp, 76 predicted proteins | sample OSDHelmetaG_FD_58716 | JGI IMG/M metagenome (GOLD analysis project Ga0055584, IMG submission 58716) | Pelagic marine sediment microbial communities from the LTER site Helgoland, North Sea, for post-phytoplankton bloom and carbon turnover... | ecosystem: Environmental > Aquatic > Marine >... | reverse complement strand
TTCAGTCCTCCTTTTACTCAACAATAGGATGGACCAATTCAAAGGGGGAGGATCAGAACTGCCAATCGCAATAGATGTAAACTGTTTTTTTGTTTGTTCGATGCTGTCTTCTGGCTTTGCAGGGTTAAGCGCTGCTTCCACACCCCCAACTTCTTTGCTACCACTGCCCCAACCGGCAAACGGGTCTTCTTCCTCTTTGAGGCTTTTTGGCAAATTCTTGATCGGGCCGTCCCAAACGATTTCGTCATCGACGGCAAGAATGCGACAGGGCAAATTAATGCCCTTCTGTTGCGCTTTGGTTTCACAATTGTCGATAGCGTCTTGTTTTACATAGGCATCGCCGCTGCAAAATGCACTGGAACAGAACATATACAATGCGTATTTCCCGTCGGTGGTGACGGCTAATGCGCCGGGTTCGCTTAAGTCCATGTAACGGTTAAGAACGCGGTTAACTTTGTTCGAAAGTGTTAGCGGTCCTTTACCAATTTCCGCAGCCTGAGATAGCGTCGCAGAACCTAACGAGATCGATATAATTACCGCAATAAGCGCTAATTTCATGTCCCATAACCCACGTGAAAGATAACAGTGCCTTACACTTAATAATTTTATAGACGCGCCCCAACAATCAAGCCGGCCTGCATTAATTGCGTGTGAAATAGAGACCGCGTAAGATCAGTGATTAGCCGATAAACGCAAAGCCAAGCGAGGAATGTCCATGGACTTAGCAGGTGGATTAGATATCAGTACCGATAGTGAGGCGCCGCGGGGGCCCTTAAATATCCGGCGGATCGGCCGGGTGGCCGGCGCTGAAATTTCCGGGCTCGATCTGTCGGAACCTTTCGGTGACGATGTTCGCGACGCTATTTTGGCGGCACTCAACGAGCATCATGTCTTGTCTTTTCCGGATCAAAACCTCACCAAGGACCAGCAAATAGCCTTCACTGAACGCTTTGGCGAACTAGAAGGCCATGTGGCAAAAGACCATGACGGCAAAATGTTTCCGCCGGTCCATATCGTCTCGAACCTAGACCCGGACGGCAAGCCGACTGCGACGCCGCGTAGCCATGGCAATTATTTTTGGCATACGGACAAGTCCTATCACGAGCTGCCGTCACTCGCCTCACTGCTCTATGCGGTCGAAATTCCGCCCATGGGCGGGGCCACCCAATTTGCCAATATGGCGATGGCCTATGATGAGCTGATGCCGGAAATGAAAGAGAAAATCCAAGGCCTAAAGGTGGTGCATAGTTGGGAGCAAAGCCGCAAGAATTCATTCAATAAACCGGCGACACCGGACCAAATTTCTGCCCGTCCGCCGGTGAGCCATCCAATCGTTCGTACTCACCCGGACACCGGTAAAAAGGGGGTCTATATCGGGATTCACGCCTCCCACATTGAAGGCATGGACTGGCACGAGGGACGTGAAATTCTGTACCGCTTAACCGATCTCGTGACCCAACCACGCTTTGTCTATACGCACGAGTGGAAGAAGAACGAGCTGGTCATGTGGGACAACCGGTGTCTGATGCACCGGGCTACCGGTGACTTCCCACAAGAGATTTATCCGCGTGTCTTACACCGCACCGTAATTCGCGGCACGAAACCCTTCTAATACACATTTACTCTGCCGCTTCGGCCAGCATCACCGGTTCTTCTGAATCGTCGTTTGCACGGCGTTCCTGAATGGATTGCTGGCGCGTTGCGGATTTTAGTTTTAGTTGCTGCACCACGTCTTGCACGTTGTTGACTGCCTGCATCACCTGATGGGAAATCTCCCCGGTTTTTTCTGCCTCGTTGAGGACTACACGGGTTGGCTCGATGATTTCACCCGTCGATTCAGCGGCCGTGGCAATGTTCTTTGCGATCTCTGTGGTTGCTTCGCTTTGTTCGCGCACAGCGCGTTGAATGGCTACTGCGTTGTGGTCTACAGATTTGATCGTGTTGGAAATACGACTGATGGCGTTCACTGTGCCCTTGATATCGTCTTGGATTGTACCAATTTGCGTGCGAATTTCATTGGTGGCGTCTCCAGTTTGCCGGGCGAGGGATTTAACCTCCGAGGCGACGACGGCGAAGCCTTTCCCTGCATCGCCGGCGCGGGCTGCTTCGATGGTCGCATTAAGGGCAAGTAGGTTTGTTTTTTCTGCGATTTCCGTAATGAGTTTCACGATATCGCCGATGCGGGAGGCGGCTTCGTCCAGACCCTTGATCTGCCTATCCGCATTGTCAGCATCCGCAACCGCTTCTTGGGCAATCTTTGAGGATTCCGCTACTTTGTTTTCGATCTGTTGAATGGAATCCGACAATTGTTCTGCGGACGCCGCGATTGTTTCCGCACTGCGCAGGGCACGTTCGGAGGCGTTCGTGACAACTTTGGTCTTTTGTTGGACGCTCGTTGCGGTTTCGGACAGGCCGGTCGCTAGTTTTTTTAAGGTTGGTGGAATGCGTGACCACTTGTGTTGCCATCATGTCAGTTTCTTGGCCGACTGACTGCGCCATATCAATGAGCGCCGCGGCGCGGTCGTCCTCGGCGCGTTGCGATGCCGTTTCGTTTTCCGTCCGAAGCCGCTCCACCTCGCTTAAATTATTGCGAAAGTCCTCGACCGCGCGTGCCAGTTGGCCGACCTCATCCTTACGGTCAAGCTTGGGTACTTCGGCGGAAAGGTTTCCGTCTCCTAGTTCCTTAATGGTGGCAATCAGACGAGGCATCGCGCCAATAGCAATATGGGCCACCCAGAAAGACAGCAGGACGGCGGCGACGGCCGTTACGGCCATGCTGATCAGTGAAAAAAGGAGTGCGTTTTCCCCGCTGGTTTTGGCCGCATTTTGATGGATGTAACCATCGCCCTTTGCTTTTTCGGCGAGAAAGTCGAGTTTTGCATTCAGGTATTTGAAAATCTTCTGTTTGTTCAAACGTGCCCAGGAGAAATCATCGACCGAAAACCCAGCCTTATCGGATTTTTCGATGCTTGTGCCAATTTGGGTCATGAGCTTTTCGACACTAGAAATTTCACCGGTGATTTGCGCCAGTAATTTTTCGTATTCTTTGTCTTGTGTGCGTTCGCGAATAACGTCCAGCTCATCTTCTAGATTGAGCAATGAGACGGAAGTGCGTTCCTGTTCTTTTGTGAATTCGGCGGTGGTTTGCGCGCGCATCATCTTTTCGATGCTGATTTCGGCGCGTAAAACAGCATTCAGAGCATTCAATGTGGCGTCACTTGCGGTCCAGTATTTGCTGTAAATGATCTCCGTCGTATCGACGATTTTTTGTGTCTGCATGATGCTGAAAGTGACGCATAGGCAAAGCACGACAATTACGGCCGCGAACCCCAGAAATATTTTAGTGTGAAGCCTTCTCATTTGAATCCCCCAATACGGTAGGGGGGTAAGATATAAGCGAAAGGTTAATAAACACTTAATACGTGTTATGGTTAATAGAATTTAACCATGAATACGATAATTTTATTCTTTAAATACCGAGCCGTAGGGCCGGAATTGTGGTGAATCTAAACCTGGTGTCCATACTATGCGTTGGCTTTAGATTCTTTCCGTCTTGCGTGCAGGATGTATTCGGTATAGCCGTTGGGTTGCTCGCAGCCTTTGAAAACGAGATCGCAGGCAGCTTGGTACGCAATTGAATTCTCGAAATTACCGGCCATGGGGGTGTAGAGCGGATCGCCCTCATTTTGCTTGTCCACGACGGCGGCCATTTTCTCCATCGTGGCCCGGACTTTGTCTTCGGTACAAATGCCGTGATGGAGCCAGTTGGCGATATGTTGGCTGGAAATCCGCAGCGTCGCCCGGTCTTCCATCAGGCCCACATTGTTAATGTCAGGGACCTTGGAACAACCGACGCCTTGATCGATCCAGCGCACTACATAGCCGAGAATGCCCTGCGCATTATTGTCGAGTTCCTGCTGAATGTCGTTGTCGGACCAGTTTGGTCGTTCGGTGACTGGAATGGTCATTATATCACCGATATTGGCACGGCCACGGGATTTTAACTCTTCCTGACGGGCCGCTACGTCAACTTGGTGATAGTGTGTTGCATGAAGAGCGGCGGCGGTGGGTGATGGTACCCAGGCTGTGTTGGCGCCGGCCATGGGGTGGCCGACTTTTTGCTCCAACATATCGGCCATCAGGTCGGGCATGGCCCACATGCCTTTGCCGATTTGGGCATGGCCTTGGAGGCCGCTTTCCAGACCAATATCCACATTCCAATTTTCGTAGGCGGCGATCCAAGGGGCAGCTTTCATATCGCCCTTACGGATCATGGCGCCGGCTTCCATGGATGTGTGAATCTCGTCGCCGGTGCGATCCAAGAAGCCGGTATTGATGAACACGACCCGGTCCTTGGCCGCCCGGATGCATTCTTTGAGGTTTAACGTGGTGCGCCGTTCCTCATCCATGATGCCCATTTTGACGGTGAAACGCTTCAGGCCCAGCGCGTCTTCCACGCGGCCGAACAGTTCGTTGGTGAAGGCGACCTCTTCGGGCCCGTGCTGTTTCGGTTTCACCACATAGATCGAGCCGGCGCGGCTATTCTGTACGTTACCTGTTTTCTTTACATCATGGACCGCGATGGCGTTCGTGATCATCGCATCCAGGATGCCTTCGGGGACTTCTTCGCCGTCCGGGTCCAGTACCGCATCCGACCACATATGAATGCCCACATTACGGTTCAACATCACGCTACGTCCGTGCAGGGTGAGTTCGCTGCCGTCCGGTGCGGTGTAGGTACGGTCCGGTTCCAACGTGCGGGTTACGTCTTTGCCACCTTTGTCGAACGTGGCCGATAGATCGCCCTTCATGAGGCCGAGCCAATTGCGGTAGGCCAGCACTTTGTCTTCCGCGTCTACGGCGGCCACTGAATCCTCAAAATCCTGAATCGTGGTCATGGCTGCTTCAACCACAACGTCAGACACGTGGGCCTTGTCGCCTTTACCGATGGGGTGATCCGCATTGATCTGAATTTCAATGTGGAGGCCGTTATGCTTCAGCAAGACAGAAGTCGGATTGGCCGCGTCGCCCTGGTAACCGGCGAATTGGTCGGGGGCTTTCAGGCCGGTCTCTCCGCCATCGGTACTCACCGATAACGCCCCGTCCTTGATGGCATACCCGCTGGCATCCGCATGGGAGCCGCTTGCAAGCGGCGTCGCCCCGTCTAGGAAGGCTCTTACGGTAGCAATTACGCGCTCGCCACGGACCGGATTATAGCCGCCGCTGCGTTCTGCGCCGCCGTCTTCGGAAACCGCATCTGTCCCGTAAAATCCATCGTAGAGGCTGCCCCAACGGGCGTTGGCGGCGTTGAGCGCATAGCGTGCGTTGTTGACCGGGACAACCAGTTGGGCACCGGCAATGATTGCAATTTCCGGGTCTACATTCTCCGTTGAGACCGCAAGATCGCCATGCTCCGGGACCAGGTAGCCGATTTCATTTAAGAAGGCGGTGTATTTCACGGGGTCGAGAGGCTCGGTTTTATGCTCCAAATGCCAGGCGTCGATCTTTTCCTGTAAAGCGTCGCGTTTGGTCAGCAATTCGCGATTACGGGGCGTCATGTCCTTTAGGATATCTGCCAGCGCGGCCCAAAAATCGTCTGGCGCAATGCCGGTGCCCGGCAGCGCTTCGTCGTTTATGAAAGAATGAAGTTCGTCCGCGACTTGCAAGCCGCTGGCATCGACACGATTGGTCATGTTTTCCCCGCCTGATTATCCGTGTGTGTTTTGCTCTGCGATATAGCCCAAGACCCCTGTGAGTCAAGAAAAACGCGAGATGTCGATTAGTGTGGCGTCGCGTTTCTTAAGATAGCCATCAGCTCATGAACGTCTTTTACATTGCGCATGTCTTCTGCAATGGCGACCACGGTTTCCGCATCGGTTTTCGAAATGGCGCCTTCGACGCAATCGAAGAACTTGGTCAGACGTGTTTCGCGCGTAATGGGGACGCCCGCTTGGCCCTGTAGTTGAGCGCATTTTTTCTCGAAAGTTTGCCCGTCTTCGGTGGTGACACGGACGATAATCCAGGACTCGGGAAAGTCTTCGGGAATGCTTTCGTCCTCATGGATCGAGATTTTTGGTAATAAGGCTTCCATATCGTCGGCGAAACGACGCTCGTCGGTGAATGTAGAAATTCCCACATGGCGGTCTAGAAGGCCCGCGGCCGCGCCATACTGCACGCTGAATTTGCCGTCGAGGCCGGACCGTGGTTTTGGGCGGTCAATGAGGGCGGTGGGGGGATAAAAAATATCGACGGTTTTGATTGTGGTCGCGTCGATGTCGTTTTCCTTGGCGACGAGAATGCCCGCCTCGATGCTGCGATGGATGGAATATTTTGCTGGATAGAGTTTGTAGGAAACGCCGGGGTCGACCATGCGGTAAGGATCGCCGAAATTTTCTAACATCACCGGCGGGTCGGAGCGGCCTTCACCGTAAAGGGCATCATAGAATCCACCCTTACCGAATATATCATCACTGGCGGTCCAACCGAGGGAACCGAGAATGGCCGCTTCGGTGCCCATTTGGCTGCCGATGCCACTGTGGCTTGGCTTGGTCATGGTGCCGTGGTTGGCAGTCATGGTGCCTGCGCGAGAGCCTGCATTGCCGAACGCCATGGTCATTTGGTCCGTATTAAGGCCGAGGATCGTGCCGACGGCGGTCACCGCGCCCATGGTGCCGCCGATGCCCGGATGATGGAAGATGCCGCCGGAATTGCGCCCAATCGAGGCGACCCGCATGCGACCCTGCAATTCGAAGGCGAGCACGATGGCACGCAGCACTTCGGAGCCGGGGCTGCTCTGGCGTTCCGCCATGCAGAGCGTGGTCGGGATAGTAGGAGATGCCGGGTGATTGCGAGGCCACCAAGTGTTGTCGTAATCGAGCGCATGACACATGGTGCCGTTGGCATAGGCTGCGGCCGGTGCGGAGACTTTGACGCCACCCGCAATCAAGGTGCAGTCGCCGCTACCGCCAACTTGTTTGGCGTATTCGATGGAAATACGCCCGACGCCGGTTTTCTCTGAGGCGCCGGCGATGGTGGTGCCTATGGCATCGAGCATACATTCGCCTGCGATATCGAGCGCTGCATCGGGAATGTCATCGAACTTAGTCGAGACAATTATGTCCGATACTTTCTGGGTCAGTGTCTTATCCGATGACATGGTGGGCTCCCTTTTTGTCGATCACAGCAGAATCCGTTATATGATCGTATTATGACCAGACCCATTGCGATAGTCACCGGCGGGAGCCGAGGCATCGGCGCCGCTACTGTGCGGATGCTGGCGTCTCGTGGCTATGATGTGGCATTTACGTTTCTGCATGACGATGAGGCCGCCGCGCTCGTCCTTTCCGATGTTGAAAAGGTAGAGCGGCGCGCTCTTGCAATCAAAGCCGATTGCAGCGGCGAAACGGCGATCATTGATCTGTTTAATGAGGTGGATACGGAGCTCGGGACGGTGTCCCTCCTTGTTAGTAATGCCGCCAACACCGGGCCCTCTTCCCGGGTCGACGAAGTTTCCTATGAGACGCTGCGCATGGTGGCGGACCTCAATGTCATCGGCCCGATGTTGCTAGCAAAAGAAGCGATTAGGCGCATGTCGACACTGCATGGCGGGCAAGGGGGTAATATCGTCAACGTGTCGTCGATCACCTCTTATCTGGGTAGCCCTGCGGATTACGTTTGGTATGCGGCCAGCAAAGGGGCGGTGAACTCCTTTACCTACGGTCTTGCGCTGGAAGTGGCGAAAGAAGGTATCCGCGTTAACGCCGTCTCGCCGGGGCCGACCGATACACTGATCCACGAAGAATGGGGCCGCCACGACCGGCTCGAAAAGATGCCCGCCTCGGTCCCCATGGGGCGCATCGCAACGCCAGAAGAGATCGCGTCGGCGATTTGTTGGATAGCCTCGGAAGAGGCGAGTTTCGTGACCGGCCAGGTATTGCCCGTGTCCGGAGGCAAGTAAGGTCTAGTGGGGTTTATCGCCTTTTAGCGTAACCCGATGCATCCGCCGCCGTTGGCCGTCATAGTCATTGATCGCTTTGTGCTGAACGCAGCGATTATCCCAGAACACTAGATCCCCTTTGCGCCAGCGAACGCGGCAGGTGAATTCCGGTTTGACCGCGTGTTTGGTGAGATGTTCCAAGATCGGCAGCGTTTCCTCGCGTGTCATACCGTCAAAATGGACTGTGTGAGAGAAATTCACATAAAGCGCTTTGCGCCCGGTTTCCGGATGGGTACGGATGACGGGGTGTATTGCCTCAATGGGGGCGGCCTCCTCGACATAAGCACCTTTCATGCCGGCAAGTTCTTTCATTTTACCGGCGCGCCCGCCGATATTGTTCTGCGCCGAACTGTAAAGGCCCGTGACGTCGTCGAGCAGCATCTTCATGCCGTTCGAGAGTGTGTCGTAGGCGCGATACATGTTAGCGAACAGCGTATCCCCGCCCGGGTTCGGAACCTCCAAGGCATAGAGCATTGTGCCCATATTCGGCTTCGGCATGTAGGTCGTATCTGAATGCCAGTGTGTGCCGAAATTGGAGGTGTCTGTTTCGGTTTTGAGAATTTCAATGACCTGAGGTATGCCGTCGATACTCTTAAGGAATGGGTAAATGTCCGCTTTCCCGAACTTGCGCGCGAAGGTGAGTTGTTGCTTTGGCGTTAAATTTTGATTGGGAAACACCAGCACTTGATAGTCCAAGAAGGCGTTACGGATGCATTTTACAGTCGGCGTTGCCAGCGGTTCGGCGAGATTGATCCCGCGTATTTCTGCGCCAAGGGCACCCGATAAGGGGGCAATGTCCATTTGAGTAGGCATGGCGCATTGTTGCAAGTGCTGGTTCGCAGGTCAATTAAGGGCCGTGGAAGTAGTAGAAAAACTCTATTTGGAGGGAAAGCCAATATTAACAATATGTATCAGTGTCTTATGGGTAGGCAGGCAGGACGAAAATTGAATCTGGTATGAATTAAATAGAATGAATATTAATGTTTTATAGGTTCGAGAAATTCTAAATAGATTATTATTCTGAGTTTACTTAATTAGTTTAAATAAAAATAAGAATAAACGTAAGATAAAATACAATAACATATAAGTAATAATAAAAATTACTTACAAGTGTGACGAATATCACATGTATAAAAATAATAAAACGTGATGGCGGTCACTGTTTTTCTTGATTGGTCCGCGCATATTCTGATCAACAGTTGAAACAAATTGATGGAGGCGGCAATGCCGTCAGCGACACAAAAGATAATGGAAAGCGATTCCCAAGCCGGACCTCAAGCCGAGGGGCAGCCCATCGGTCAGGTGGATGCACAGAGCGGTGAGGTAACGGTCGTTCGGAGTGACGGTACTCAAGGCACATTGTCTGTTGGCGCGCCGGTCTACGAAGGCGACCAAATCCAAACGTCCGACGGCGGCAGAGTCAGCATGGTCTTCCAAGATGGCAGTAAGTTTTCACTGGCCGAAGAGGGATCTTTGCGGATCGATGCGCTGATTTATAATCCGACGGCAGGTTCCGGTACGGCAATGTTCAACGTGTCGAAGGGGGTCTTCGCGTTCGTGAGTGGCGAGATTGCCAAGTCCGCCGATGATGCCATGACGGTGGAAACCCCCGTTGCGACGATCGGTATTCGCGGCACCACGGTGGTTGGTCGCGCAGGGCCTGAAGGCGATGATAATTCCATTACATTGTTGCCGGATGCAGACGGTCATTTGGGCGAAATCGCGGTTACCAATAGTGCAGGTTCGGTGATCGTCACGGACGCATTCCAGACAGTATCTGTCGGCGGCAACAGCAGCATGCCGTCGAAACCGCAAAGTTTGGGCACCGATGCCATCCAGCGTTTGTATGGTGATGTCTATAAGACCTATGCACCCAAGCAAGATGACCAAGCGGCGGCCGCAGAAATCGAACTGCCCAAAGGTGAGGCCGGCGACGAGAGTGAAGTCACCGGTGTCTCTGTTGGCAAGGAAGCTTTGTTGCTTGAAAAGCCCGTCGACGGGCAGGCCGTTGAAATGGAAATCGAAGCCGGCCAGCAAATTAATTTTGGTTTTGACCTTGAGGGTGTGGAGATTGAACAAGGCGATGCGTCGATGACGCTAACCTTCGCCGATGGTTCGACGATCAAATTGAATTGGTCGGGTTCTGATTTGTTTGCCGAGATGCCGCCGGTTTTCTTGACGATGGACGGCACGTTGGTGCAGTTCGGCAATGTGATCCAGTACGCTTTGGAGCTGGGTGACCCGGAAGCGTTGAACAATATTGAAACCGCTGGTGGCGTTGAGTCTGAACAGGATGGTTTTGGCGGTGACTTGGGCAACCACGCTGCTGGGCTCAGTGGTGATTCCAGACATTTCGGTGACGGTGAAGCATCAGAACTTTTCACCGGCACGCCTTTTGAAGTTGCAATGGCTGAATTTGCGGGTCGTGGCGCATTAGCGCCTGACAGTGAATTTGCGGGTTACCGGGATTTATTGGATTGGCTATTCAATAACAATCAGGTCGATGCATTTCAGGCTGTTCTGAACCAAATTGCGGGGACGACGGAAGAGGACCCTGAGGATGAGGTGACTGAAACCGCGTCCGGAAACGAAGAAGAGCCGGCCGCGAATGAAAATGAAGAGCCGGAAGGCGAAACGTTGCCAGTGACGCCAGCGACTGATGATGGTTCTAGCGGGTCTAATGAAGATGATGATGGTCAGATCGCTATTGTCACGGTAGCGCCTGAAGACGGCCAAGAATCTGATAGCGAGCCGGAACCGGAGCCGGAAATTGATTTTGCCATCGGTGGAGATGGGCAAACCATTGAAGAACCCGAGCCGGAGCCTGAAGTTGATGTGACACTTGATACCAGTGGCCCTGAAACGGATGACGCGCCGACACCGCCGACAGAACCGGAAATTATCGTGATTGAAACCACGCCGGAGGTTGTGCCGGATACGACAGAGCCGGAAGTCGAAACGCCGACCATTCCGCCGGAAATCCTGGATGATTTGCCGATCGACCATGGTCCTGAAATTGTTGAAATATTGGAAGATCATGGGGTTGTTGGCGATACCCATAGCCACGCCGGTTTTTTGGATGGGTCGATTACAATTGCTGTTGATGGCGGCGACGAGGGCGGCTCTCATCACGAGCACGGCGGCCATGGAAATCACGGGCATGGCTGGTTCAATCGCCACCATGATCACGACCACGACCACGATGGCGGCCACGGACATGGTCATTGGTGGGACATGTTCCGGCCACGCGGGCATGGCCAAGATGACGACGGCCATGAGCACGGCCATGGGCATCATGGGCACGGCCATGATCATCGAGGCAATGGCCATCAAGGGCATGAGCATGGACACAGTCATCATGATAACGATCGTGAGGATCATGGTCATAATCAAGGACATGGGAATGAGCACGGTCATCGTGATCACGGGCATGGCCACGATCAGGGCCACGGCCATCAAGATCATGGCCATAACCATCATGGTCACGGCCATTGGGGGCGTTGGCTCGGTTGGCGGCACCGTCATGACGAAGATGAGCAGAGCAATGAGCAGGATTTCATCCAGCTCACAGCCAATACAGAAGTCGCCTCTCTTCTGGATGTTGTGGATATGTCAGATGGTATGCGCGGCTCGCTTGAAGATCTGCTCGACAATTTGGGTGATGGCGATGAGGAGAGCGTAACACTTGGCCAGTTTGTTGAAGCTGAATTTGCCGGTGGCCAAGAACAAGCAGCACTGATTCACGGCTTTGTTGATGCGGTTATGGCTCATAAAATCGAAGATCTGCCTACCGAGATCTGAGGTTGTTTGCTTCGAGCGCATATAGACATCAATCGGGACATTGCTCGACAATCTCGGTCAAGACGATCAAGATAGTGTTATGCTCGGTGATTTGGTTACGCATGAGATTGTTGCTGATCACCCTGAAGCCAAACTGATTCACACTTTTGTGAATGTAGTGTTTACGCAGAAAATTGACGAAGAACCGGTCATTGCCTAACCCGATTTTCAGAATTTCCGGTCTTGTATTAGCGCTGTCCGTTTTCGGCGCCGAGGCCGGTGAATTTAGAGACTGCATATCCTGCCCGGTTATGATTTCCATTCCGGCAGGGAGTTTCGCCATGGGGCGTAATGGGGCTCGCAAGAACGAAGCGCCTGCACATCAAGTGACAATTACAAAACCGTTCGCGATTGCAAAGCACGAGGTAACCTTCGATCAATGGGCTGCTTGTGTTCAAGTGAAAGCTTGCCGTTCCCTGGAGAAAGACCGCGGTTGGGGGCGGGGAAAGCGTCCTGTCATATATGTGGATTGGCACGACGCAGTTGCCTATACGAAGTGGCTATCGGCGAAAACCGGTAAACCCTATCGTTTGCCGCGCGAAGAGGAATGGGAGTTTGCCGCGCGCGGGGGAAAGCCGCTCCCGAAAAGCGGTGCGGGCATCGCCAATTGTCACAAATGTGGTGGCAAAGCGGAGCGCAACACGCTGCCCGTGGGGCAGTTTCCAGGCAATGGACATGGTCTGTTGGACATGCTGGGCAATGTTATGGAGTGGACGGCGTCTTGCTGGCGACCAAATTATGGTACCCGGAAAGCGGATTGTAAAAAGCGTGTCCGCCGGGGAGGTTCTTGGTATTTCAATCGTGCTGTATCGACACCGACCTACCGTTACGGCGCTCGGCCGGACCATAAAGGCTATGACATTGGCTTTCGCGTGCTGCGAGAAATGCCATAGGGTGATTTTTCGCTTTGTGTGATACGATTATCGCGCAGCTTCCGCAGTCGGGACAAAACAAAAAAAGAGGGCGGACCCAAAGGTCCGCCCAGTTTGCCGGAATTAACCGTTGTGCGGCGCTATAAACGACCGCGAATAACGTAACAACGCTGGTTTCGACTGCGGAGCTGCTTACACATTGATTTTGCGTCTGCCGTCGTGGCGAAGGGACCGGTCCGAAGCCGTTGGTAGACACCCTTTACGCCCAAATCTGCTTCAACGATAACCGGTGCTAGATCACCGATAACAGTACCATGCTTGCGTTGAATGCGTTGCCAAGCGCGTTTTGCGATAGCACGGGGTGAATCTTTGTAAGCGCCGAGTTGGATGAGGACCACGCGTTCGCCGGTTTGAGGACGCTCCGGCGTCAAGGCCGCCGTCTGAACCGGGCGGGCTGGTCGCTTGGCCCGAACCGGTGTAGCGACCGGCTGTGCTGCATTCGGCGAACGGATGATCGTGGTCGGCGGATTAGGTGGAATAATGCCAATTGTTGTGGTTTGACTGCCGCCACCGCCCGGCAAGATGGTTTTGCTGAGATAGGCGGGTGGTTGCAATTGCTGGCGTTCTACTGGACCCGGGGTAAGCGGCGCGGTTTGCGGCGCCGGCATTCTTGCGGGAACTCTCGCGACCGGCGCTTTCACAGGGGCGCGCGGTGTGGCAGGAACGATGCTTACCGGCTTTGCGATTGGCGCAGGTGGTGCCACTTGAGGGAAAGCGGGCGCAGGCGGCGGCGCGACATTTATCGCGGGCGCTGCTAAGAGAGGCGGCGGCGGTGGTGGTGATCCCGCTGCTGCTGCAATTTGATTGAGTGCTTCGGGGCCCGCCGGATCACTGTCATTGATAATCGCGGCGTCTAGTTGTGCGACCTGTGCGCGGCCTACAAGCTGTTGGGCCTTCGCAATTTGCGACTGTGACATCCGCTTTGCCAATACTTTGCGATTTTCGACCGCAACTGTATGAACGAAGACATTCGGCTTAGGCTTCTGATCGGCGACTAGCGTGAACCAACGATGCGCTTCCACGTCATTCTGTTGCACGCCTTGCCCTTTGGCGTAAAGCAAGCCCACCCCAACACGAGATTTAGGATCGCCTTTCTTCGCTAAGGGGAGGAATTCTTGATAGGCGACCTGAAAATCGCCTCGAATATAAGCATTTCGACCAGCTAAGAAATCAGCTGCTTGGGCCAAACTTGCTGTCGCGCAGAGTACTGCGAGCGGTAAAACTAATTTTTTCATAACCCACCAATTTTCTAAACATCGCTTCATTTGTGAATATTACAGTTGAATACGACGTTTAAAGCATTTCACTTGGCTTTTGTTTATTATATTCGTAATCCAATTACAATAACTATTTTAGTATTAGTAATAAAAAATCGAATACATCTTTTGATTTGGGGATAAATTAAGATATTTCAAGGGGATACAACATGTCGAGATTCTTAAGAAATACTGCACAATATGTAGAATGGTCGAGTATTACCTTTAAGAGCCTTTAGAGGCGCGTTTTCGGGATGGTTTAAGCAGGAGAACCAGTGGCAAGCAGAGCAACATGACGATTGTCATCAGCTGAAAATCGTAAAGAAATGCGATGAATTCGGCCTGTGAATCGACGATTTCGCTGAGCCGCATAACGCCCGTGCGTTCGTCAATATTCCAACTTTCCGGCAAATTGAGTTTATCGAGACGGCTGGCGTATAAATTCTCGGTGAGTGAACCGCGGACCGACTGTGTTTTGTGGACGAGGATAGAAACCAACACCGAGATACCAATGGCCGATCCCATCCGTCGGACCAATGAGGTTAGGGTTGTGCCGTAGGAGCGCATGCCCGGGTCCATGGTGCTAAAAGCCGCTGTCGTGACCGAGACATTGAACATGCCGAGCCCAAACCCTTGGATGAAGGAGGCTACCATTACATAGGGCAAACGCACGTCCTGAGTGATATCGGACAGCATCCAGGTGGACATGGCGGTTAAGAATATACCGCCGGCGAGGACGGGTCGTGTTGGAAAGCGCATCAAAAGCCAGCCACTCAAGAGCGCGCTGATAATCGAGCCGATGCCACGGCCGGACAGGGCATAGGCCGCATCAAGCGGCGGGTAGCCCATATGGTCCTGGAGCATTGCTGGAATTAACCCCGCAAGGCCGTAAATTAAGAAGGTCGTGAGGAATATAAAGAGCAGCCCAATGTTAAAGTCTCGGTTCGCAAAAACACGCGGATCGATATAAGTGTTGGTTGCCGTTAATAGGTGCACTGAGAAGAGGTATAGCGATATGGCGGCGATCATTGCGAAGGCGATAATGACGTGTGAATCAAACCATTCGAGCTGTTGGCCTTGGTCAAGGAAAAGTTGAAAAAAGAGAATAGTCACGCTGAGGCAGATAAAGCCGAACATATCGAAGCGGACACCGTCGACCTGGCCGCCATCGGGAACGTGTCGAAAGACCAATAGTAACGCGACGATGACAATAGGAAAGTTGAACCAAAAGACGGATGCCCAGCCGAAATTTTCGACCATTAAACCGCCGATGATGGGCCCAAGGGTCACGCCGGTCATACGTCCTGTAGTCATCCAGCTAAAGGCTTTTGAATGTTCCTCTCTCGGAACGGCGGCCATAATGACTTGCTGACTAAGTGGGTTTAGGCCGGCGGCGAAAATTCCCTGCAGAAACCGGAGCGCGATCAGTTCGTTTAATGTGTCCGCGGTTGCGACCAGAGCGGTGCAAATGCTGAAGCCGATGAGGACACCGAGTAATAACCGGCGGCGGCCAATACGTCGGCTACCCCAACCGATTAGAGGGGTGAACACGGCTGCCGCAACGAGGTATGCTGTCAGTACCCATGAGATTTCCGTAATCGTTGCCGAAAACGTGCCCATCATTGTCGGTAAGGCGATGGCGACACCGAATGTGTCAAAGCTCTGCAACGCGCCGCACGGGATGATCGCGGCTGCGATAGCGCGGACCTGGCGTCTTGGTAACGGCGGTGGTTCAGCTGCGGTGGTGGTGGCAGTCATGGCGCACTATACCGCGATGTCCGCGGTTTAGCGCGTGTTCAGCGCCCGCCACAAAGTGTCAGGTGTCGCGGGCATATCGATCATGTTTTCCGAAGAGACACCGGCCGACTTCAAGGCGTCGGCGATTGCATTCATCACCGTTGGGATCGAGCCGATGGTGCCGGACTCTCCGGCTCCTTTGACGCCGATGGCGTTGGTACGGCACGGCACCGGGTGAAAATCCAGGGCGAAGGACGGCATATCGTCGGCCCTTGGCATGGCGTAATCCATATAGGAGCCAGTCAATAGTTGGCCGTCTTCGCTATAGATGGCATCTTCCATCATCACTTGGCCCGCGCCTTGGACAATGCCGCCATGTAATTGCCCATCGACGATCATGTGGTTAATGACCCGGCCTGAATCGTCGACGCCTGCGTAGCGTTCCAGGGTGAGCGTGCCGGTTTCAGGATCAATTTCCACTTCTGCGATATGGCATCCATTGGGATAGGTGGGGGCAGCGGCGTCATAGTCGACTTCTGTCTCTAACGCCTCTTTGGGCGCGCTGTCGATAATGTTTTCGAGGGTAACCGTTCGATCGGTCCCGGCCACGCAATAGGTCCCGTCGTCGAATTCCACATCTTCAACAGCGCATTCCAATCGGTCGGCTGCTAGGCTGCGCGCTTTCTCGATGACTTCCAGTGCGGCCTTGTGAAAGGCGCCGCCGCCAACCGCCATGGTGCGCGACCCTGTTGTGGAGCCTGCGGTCGGCGACAAGTCGCTATCGCCTTGCACCATCGTAATACGGTCTTTTGCGACGCCGAGAATTTCGGAAAGCAGTTGCTGGAATGCGTTGATGTGGCCTTGCCCTTGGCTTTGTGCACCGCTGAAGAGAATGATCTTACCGTCATCGTCGAAACCAATGCGCGCGGATTCTGCCGTCTGCGCGCCCGCATGTTCGAGGAAGGTGGCGATGCCGAGGCCGCGAATTTTACCGCCGGCTTCGGACTCTGCGCGGCGAGCGCCGAACCCATCCCAATCGGCGAATGGTAATGCCTTGTCGAGAATATTTTCAAACTCGCCGGAATCATAGGTCACGTCGAGTGGCGTTGAATAGGGCATAGCATCGGGCGCGATGAAATTACGGCGCCGAATTTCCGTGCGCTCAATGCCGGTTTCATCCGCCGCCATATCCATGAGGCGCTCCAGCACGTAGGCCGCTTCCGGCCGTCCCGCCCCGCGATAGGGGCCAATGGGAGCGGTGTTGGTGAAGACACATTCCACATGGGCATAGATATCGGGAATTTTATAACAACCCGACAGGCACATAGACGTGTTGCGCGTGGGGCTGCTGGGGCCGCTGGCCGAAAGGTAGGCGCCCATGGCCTGGATCGAATGATAACGCAGCGCGAGGATGATCCCGTTTTCGTCGAGAGCCAGTTCGGCGGTGAGCTGGCTGTCGCGTGCGGAATTGTCACTAGCGAAACTTTCCGCCCGCGTGCCGACCCATTTGACCGGGCGAGCGAGCCGTTCCGCCGCGCGCAGCACGACCGGGTATTCCGGGTAGGCTTGTGTCTTCATGCCAAAGCCGCCGCCCACATCGCCGCTGACGATGCGAAGATTATCCGGGTCATCCAATTTTAAGGCATGCTTAGAGAGCTGCGTGTGCATGGTCATAACGCCTTGGGAGCACACATAAAGCGTCAAGCGTCCGCCTTCGACGCGCCCGATGGCGGCACGTGGTTCCATGGCGGAGACCATTAATCTGTTGTTTCGGGTTTCAAGGCGAATGCGGTGTTTGGCTTTTGCGAAAGCGGCGTCGACGGCATCTTTGTCGCCCGTATCCCAATCGAGAAGGACATTGTTCGGTGCATCGGGCCAAAGCTGCGGCGCACCGTCGGCAATGGCTTTTTCTGGTCGGGCGACGGAATCCAAGGGGACGTAATCGACGACAACCAAGTCCGCCGCGTCTTCCGCTAGAGCTTTGGTTTCTGCGATTACCACCGCAACCGCTTCGCCTACATGGCGAACGCGTCCTTTCGCCAGCGGAAAACGATCGGGCCTGACCACCTCACGGCCATCGCGGCCAAGGGTTACCCGCGCGCAGGGGATGGTGTGAATATCCGGAAAGTCATCTGCCGTGAAAACGCTAAGCACGCCGGATGCCGCGGCGGCTTCTGAGAGATCAATATTTTCGATATTCGCGTGTCCATGCGGCGAGCGCACGAAAACAGCATGCGCCATGTCAGGGAAATCGATATCCGCAGTGAACTGACCTTTACCCGTCAACAGTCGGGCATCTTCGCTGCGGCCTGGTGCTTCGGCGCGACCGAACTTTTCATCTTCGTGATTCATATGAATTTTCTACTTTCCAACTTAAAGCCCTAGGGTAGGGTTAGCTTACCCAAGGCAATTGCGATGGGGTATCTCCCCGCTCGGCGATTTTCTCATCGGCCCAATAGCCCGCACCCTCTATCGGATTAATGCCGCCTCTCGGCCCCGTGTTGTTCTTGTCGGCGAATACCGGATCTAGTTTGCGGCCGTTATACATATTGAACCAGATGCGGAACAAGCGACGCTTCCTCTCGGCCTCCGGCCAGTCTTCATACCCAGTACGGGAATGCAGCACGCCATAATTACTGAGATACTGGATATCACCCATCTCGAAGTTCATGTCGTAGCGATAGGTGTCCGTGTCTGCAATCTCTCGGACATATTCGACAATGGCGACTTCCTCTTCATTCAAGGGTTTGCCGGCTTTGCGCATGCCGTCTTGGATGGTCTTGCCGTTATAGCGGCAGCTCATGCGTCCATCGTGCCAGCTGAAGACTGGTATCTTGTTGAAGGTGACCTCGTCGCGTTCGCCGGTGACGCCTTCGCCGCGAAGATCGTAGTGGAAGCCTTCGCAAAGCAAGTCGAGATAGTCAGGGTGCTGCTCAAGGATGTGGTTGAACAACGCAATGGAACTCACAATCCGGCTTTGGCCGCCTTCCTTTGCGGGATTCACGCAGAGTAAACCAACCGCGTCCAATTGGTCGCAGTGATAACGCTGCAAGCCGCTGGTGGTGTAACCACGCACATTATTGTTGCGCCGGTCGAAGCCTCGGTCCGTGACCTCACCCAATAAATCACCGGCTGCATTTTGATAGCCCATCTTACCGAGATATAGCGTCATGCCCCAATAGATCGTTCGCAATTCGTCGAGGGTGTAGTCCTCGATATTGAGTCCCTTCAACAGGACGATGCCCCGTCCGTGCTCGATTTCGTTCGCCACATGGGCCAACGTGTCGGCAAAGCGCCCAAGTGGAAAATTCTCTTTTCTAAAGCCGATGGGGCCAAGGCCCGCAGCGTCTACCGATTTGCGCGCTGAAGCCAGCTCGTCAAGATCGTTTCCTGTAAAGGGAATGGCCCAAGAAGTGTCTTCTCGCAGGTCTTCCGCCGTCCAAGCGGAAGGATGTTCAATCGGTGTCGATGGGTACTTCGCCATTACGCCTACTCCGATTTGACAAACTCTGCCTTATGACCCGGCGGGGGCGTGCCGAGAAAACCGCCACGATCCAGTACCGCATCACGTCCGCCATGCTTCTCGACCAAGGCCGCCTGGTCTTCGCGGGCCAGTTTGTCGATGGCTTCGGGGTCAAATATTTGCCGCAAAGCTGTGTCGAATTCCTTAATCTCGCCATTGGCCCCGGCGGCTAGATTGTTCATCTCCTCCGGGTCTGTGTCGAGATCGTAGAGTTCCGGGTCGTAGCCTACATAGTGAACATATTTATGGCTCCCGCGCCGCATCATGAAAGCGCCAGATACAGAACCCGCGGCATGATATTCGGCACCGATGGCACGGTTTGGGTCGTCGGACGCAGCGGCAATGGGATAGAGAGAATCCCCAGGGAGGCTCTTATCTTCTTCGTTCATGTCGACGCCGACACAATCAAGGATGGTCTGGTAGCTGTCCAAAAGGTTGGCTGCGGTGTTGCAGACCTTGCCTTCTGGTACACCGTCGCCGGCCATGATGAAGGGCACTGCGCCGGCTTCTTCGTAGAAATTGGATTTCCCCCAGAGCCCCCGGGCGCCGAGATTGTCCCCATGATCGGAGGTGTAAACGATGCGGGTATTGTCGGCGAGGCCGTGTTCTTCAAGTGAGGCCAGCAGCTTGCCGATATTGTCGTCCAGAAAACTCACCATCCCCATATAGGCGGCCCGAGCAATGTTACGGGTCTCATCGGTGAAGAAGCGGTCATAAATCTGGCAATTGGCGAGGCCGTCGACCCAGGGGTGACGCTCATAGCCGCTATCCGGGCGGGCCTTTGGGACTGGAATTTTGTCCGGATCGTAGAGATCGTAAAATTCCTGTGGGGCTACGAGCGGAAAATGCGGACAGACAAAGGAAACGAATAGCGCCCATGGCTTGTCCTGATGTTTTGGGGCTTCCTCTTTAAACCATTTGTCGGATTCGGTCAGGATATCGCGGTCATATTGCAGATAGTTGGAATCGCCCGGGCCGATGCCTTCGGACAATTTCTGACATTGATAGCGTACCGGTAGCGGGGTTTGATCGCGCACCGCACCCAGAACGTCGCCGATACCATCAATCACATGCATCGGTACGATTTGTTCGTCAAAGCCCGTATTGTCCGTCTCGTTGCGGTAGTGGAGCTTGCCGATGGAGACAGCGCGATGGCCTTCGGCCTGGAGACGATGGCCCCAGCCCGGCACTGCGCCGGTATAGGGCGTGCCATTACACCAGTTTCGAATTTCGTGCGGATATCGTCCGGTGGCAAACGCGGCGCGGGCCGGCACGCAAATGGGGGATGGCGTATAGGTGGCGGTAAACCGTGTGCCACGGGCGGCAAGCGCATCCAAGTTTGGTGTTTGGGTCATCGGATGGCCGGAACAGCCCATATGTTTGATATTGTGCTCGTCGGACATAATGAAGAGCATATTTTGCGGTTTCATGGAGTTCTCCCAAATTAGACGCCGAAATGGTGCCGTTTTATGAATGTTGACTGCCAAATTGCCACGATTTTTGCTTGGCTGATAGGGTCAGATTAGCATGGGATTTTTGACGGGGCAGCACTCGGTAAAATTGGCGTATAGTATCCCTCGGGCCTTGTGGAGAGGGAAGTCTATTGGAACCATCAATCGTTACGATCGGTGTGATCGCCGCCGAAGCCGGCGAGGGGTTACAACGGACTTTGGCGTCCGTTCGCAGCCAAAGCTATAGTGCCCTGGAAATCGTGGTTTTAAGTCCCGATGATCCGGAAGTGCCGGACATTACTTGGGTACAGGCCGCGCCGTCGGAGTCCATCGCGGCACGCTATGATCGGCTGCGTGCGCATGCGCACCAAGACTATTTACTGGTTTTGGATGACCGGTCGGTTATTTGTCCCGAAACGGTGGCGAAATCGGTGGCCTACCTAGAGGATCATCCAAGCCATGTTGCCGTATATGGACCGACGGTCTTTGAGACAGCGAGTGGCGCGGAAAAATGCCTGCCCGTTTCGATCCACGCCGGCGCACCGGATAAGCGCGTCGAGGCACTTTTTCGAAATTTGACCCATATCGGCCCGTGGTATGGTCTTCGGCGGCGCATAGCCGGTGATTTCCCCTTGATGGCGTCAGTCGGGGCGGAATTGTACTATTTGGCTGGATTGGCATGGTCCGGCGGTATTGGCGCGATCGCCGATATTGAATGTCACGTGGCGGCGAGGCCAGGCTTTCATTTAACGCGGGAAGATGTGGGCCGGTTGGGATGCCATGTCTATCAGGCCGAAGATCCCGCGCTTTCAGCGATTGCGCTGGTATTTTGTGGCTTGGGCGTTGTCGATAACCGGTATTCGCAGATCAGTATGATGGAGCGGTTGCGTATTGCGACAGCAGCGGAGGAAGGTATTCGCGCCAATGTGGATATTCTTGATGATGAAGTATTACTAATCCCTTATTGCTCTCGATTATTTAAGGAATATAATATAACCAAAGCATTACGTGATGTTAGAATAGAAATATCTAAAGTAATATTAAGTAGTAATAGTGAATATCCGCCTAAATACATGATGGATATTGTGAATTGTCTGTGCCGCTTTAGGATAGGCAATCTGCCACCGGACGATCAGGATGCGCCAATTATTGAGCGAATGGATAAGCTGTTGGCAGATAGCCCGAATAAGGGGGATCAAAATCGCGCAACGCTGGTAACCGCGATGTACTACTGAGGCCGCTGACGGCCACTTGGAATATTGATGTTTCGCAGAATAGCCAGTGCACCGTTTTCTTCTGGATCATCGAATGTTAGCAGTAAATCGGCTGTTGCCGTCGTGTGGCTGATGACCGCGACACCTTCCAGTTTCTGGCGTTTAAAATTGCCGCCGATGGCGCCAATTTCTTGCGGTACTTCCGTGCCTGGCGTCCACACCCATAATCGTGGCTGCTGACGTGGCTCGCTCGGAATGTTGGTGTGCGCGCCACGCCCGGGAAGGTTACTGCACTCATCTGCTCGGCGGTCTTGGTGCTTTCGTTTTTTTGCATCGGCGACGCCAGAATCCCCGGTCACAATGATCAAGCGTGCGCCGATCCTTTCCAGGGCCCGGATGCCTACATTTGCGATAGCTGAGCCGTCTGCATTTTTGAAATGCAGCACATGCAATTTCGCCTTGGGCGTGCCGTCGCCAGTGAGTACAGAATTAGCCGGTGCTTCTACGAGATAGCCAATTCCATTGGCGCGATCCGAGGGGCTCCGAAGGCCGAAAACTAGATTGCCGTTCAAATGTGCCAACCCTTCAATGTTGAGGCCGCTGCATTGCAATGGTTTGTCCACATACTTTGAAATGTCTGGCGTATGCCCCGCGAATAAATGCGATAGCACGCGATGCGAGTTTTGGACTTGCGCCACCGTTGACGATGGGCTGCCGTCAGGCCCGACATTAAAGCCCGCAACCACCCATCGATCCTCATCAAACTTTACCTTTTTGCGTTTAAATCCCATGGAGCCGGCGACGAAGACACGCTGTCCGTTCCGCGCGAGTGCTTCTAAATCCCATTCGGGGCAATTGCCTTGTTCCGGGTCGAGGCAGGCAGGGAAAGTGCGTTCGAAGGTTTTCCCAACCGTATAACTTTTCAAATCTTCGCTGAGCTGGATCCGCTGTACGGCGATTAGTTCGTCTGCGACCACGAGACAGTCCGTGCCATTAAAACAGGTTGCACCACTAACATTGCCGCCAGCGTCATCGCTGTAATTTTCAAACAGCTCCGGCCCGGTAAGCGGTTGCGGTATTAGATCAGCGCTTTGGCTGGGAGAAGAGAAGCCCACCATGAGGAGAAATATAATCGGGAAAACGGTAAATCGCATGGGAAGCCCCTTCAGAGGATTGGGGGCGAAACCTAGCACTGGTTTGCCAAGCGATGAAACATCCGTTACGACGATTACGAATGAAAATTAATTGATGGGGAGGAAAGACCATGGCGGTAAGCTTTGCCTTTATTGGCTTTGGGGAAGCGGGTTCGGAAGTCTCAGCAGGTCTCTTGGAAAATGGTGTCGAGCGGATACAGACCTATGACATCTTGTTCGATGATCCGGCGGAGCGCGACCGCATGTTGGCCCGCGCTGAAGAGATAGGCGTCAAGGCGTGCGATTCAATCGCTGAAGCGGTGGCGGGCGTGGACATCGTTTTCTCTACCGTGACCTGTTCAGCCTGCTTGGTGGTCGCGGAAGAAGTGGCGAAGCATCTTCACCCACAGCAATATTACCTCGACTTTAATTCCATCTCGCCGGGTAAGAAACGCAAAGTGCGGGATCTAATTAAACCGAGTGGGGCGCGTTTCGTTGAAGGCTCGGTGATGGCGAACGTGCCGGGTAACCGCCAGGCGGTACCCATGTTCATCGGTGGCGATGGCGGTGAAGCGTTCATCCAGATGGCACGCCCCCACGGTATGGACTTAACGTTCATCCAGGAAGAGGTGGGGCAGGCATCGGCCTGTAAAATGGTTCGCTCTATCACTATGAAGGGCATTGAAGCGCTTTATTTGGAATGCATGCAGGCGGCTCGTCATTTTGGCATTGAAGACGAAGTGCTGGATTCCGTTGTTGAATCCATGAAGGGCCGGGATTGGCGCGAGAAGTGTGATTTCAATATGCCGCGCTCGGTTATCCACGCCAAACGCCGTTCGGATGAAATGGATAATGTGGCCGAAACACTCCGGGAAATTGGCCATGAGCCACGCATGGCAACGGCGACGGCGGAGACGCTTCGCTGGTGCGCCTCCCTTGGTTTGAAGGAAAAATATAAGGACCACCTCGCCTCGGGCTATTCGGAGGTGCTGGACGCCATCGAAGAGGCCAAACAAAAACAATAATCTCCAACCCCCAACCTCCTATCCAAAGGAAAAGTGATCATGGCCAAAGCGCCTCCAAAGAAAAACCCAAAGACGCGTATCGGCTCCGGGCATGGGCGCACCGATATCCTCACCATGCGGGGGAAGGACACGCTGAACGAAATCGTTGGCGTTCGCAGCTTCAGTGAAACCTTTTACTTTATTGTCACCGGGCGCTTCCCGAACGCGGGCGAATTGACCTGCTTCGATGCGTGCATGACGGTCCTGATGGATCACGGTCTGACCCCGGGCGCATTGGTGGCCCGCTTTGTCCAAGATTCCGTACCGGAAGATATGCAAGTACCCATTGCGGCGGGCTTGCTCACTGTTGGCAATCGCCATGTGGGTACCATGTCGGGAGCGGGCAAGCTGCTTGCTGAAGCCATTGCGGGCGATGAAGAGCCGAAGGTTTGGGCGAAACGGACTGCCGAGCGGTTTCGCGAGCAAAAGCGTCATATCCCAGGCTTTGGTCATCGCCATTACAACCCGACGGACCCCCGGGCACAGCGCTTGTTTGATGTGGCCGAGGCTGCGGGTTGCGCGGGCCAAGGGATTAAGCTTATTCATGTGTTGTCAGAAGCCATTGATGAAGTGATGGGCCGGCACCTGACGCTGAATGTCACCGGTGCCATGGGGGCGGTGCTGACCGATATAGGTTGGCCGATGGCGGCTATGCGGGGCGTTACCGTAGTCAGCCGTGCTGCCGGCCTGACCGGCCATATCCATGAAGAACAGCAAGAAGGCCTGACCCGGCCTTTGATGCGCCATGCCAATGAGACGTTCAGCGCAGGCTGGGACGAGCAGGAGGATTAGTCATGCCGGGCGCACTTGACGGCATTCGCGTCATCGAAATTGCCGGCTATATTAGCGGACCCTATGCGGGGATGATGCTGGGCGATATGGGGGCTGAGGTCATCAAAATAGAGCCGCCGGAACGCGGTGACCCGTTTCGGCGTTGGGGAAGCGGCAAACTGAGCCCTAATTTCGAGGCGCTCAACCGCAATAAGAAAAGCGTGGCCTTGAACCTGAAATCCGATGAAGGCAAAGCGGGCGCGCTCAAGCTGCTTAAGGATGCGGACGTGCTAATTGACAACAACCGCGCCGGGGCATTGGCGCGGTTGGGCCTTGATTGGGATACGCTTCATGAGATGAACCCGAGGCTAATCTATTGCTCGATCACCGGTTACGGGTCGTCTGGACCGTATCGCGATTGGCCAGGGTACGACACGATCGGCCAGGCCATGGGCGGTTTGTTGAGCTTGCTCACCGAACCGGATGCACCGCAACCCATGGGCTACTCCTTCTCCGATCACCTGTCCGGGAGTTCTGCATTTCAAGGCATTATGGGGGCTCTGTTCGCGCGTGAACGTTCGGGCCGTGGGCAATTGGTGGAGACGTCTTTGATGGAGGCCACGGTGTCGGCGGTGGGTGAGAACGCGACCCGTTATTTCATGGATGACAAGGTGCCGGGTCGCGCGCTGCGCACCCATGTTGCCCAGGTCTACGCCTTCACCGGGCGTGACGGTTTACCCTTCGTTATCCATATGTCGTCGCCTCCGCATTTCTGGGAAGGGTTGACCAATGTGGTCGGCCATCCGGAATGGCGCGATGATCCCCGGTTCGCAGGATGGAAAGACCGCCAGAAAAACTACGACGTTTTGAAAGCGGAATTGGATGCGGCCTTTGCCATCAATGACCGGGACGTCTGGCTTGAGAAACTTCGCGATGCCGATGTGCCATCGGGCCCGCTTTATGATTTGGCGGAGGTCTTCGCCGACGAACAAGTGCAGCATCTGGGCATGAAGCAAGACGTGCCGCACGCCAGCGGACAGACCGTGCCTTTGGTTCGTCCCGCCGTGCAATTGAGCGAGACGCCACTTGAAATGCGCCACGCCGCACCTGAATTGGGAGCGGATAACGAAGCCTTGCTGGGCGAGGGGGCAGACAAAGACGAGTAGCGGTGCTCTTAATGTCCCGCCATAGCGTTGGGGTGTCGGGCGGTCTATCATAGGCGGGCGATCAAAGGGGAAAAGCCATGCACGCATTAGCTAAAATAATTGCCGAACATGCTGGGAAGTCTGGCGTCGAGGTGGGCGAGATTGTCACCGTCGAGCCCGATTGCCTGATGTGTCACGACCGCGGTATCGCTAAGGTCGCGCGCCGGTTCGAGCAAATGGGCGGGACCAAGGTTTGGAACCCCGATAAGATCGTTGTGATTTTTGATCACGTCTATCCGCCGCCCCGCATCCAAGATGCGGAAAGCCAAGCCAAGTCGCGCGCCTGGATGGAAGCGCAAGGGATCAAGAACTTCTTCCCGGGCGATGGGGTCTGCCACATCGTCATTCCGGAAAAAGGTTTTGCCTATCCTGGCTCACTGTCTGTGGGGTCGGATTCTCACACGGTCACTTATAGCGCCCTTGGTGCCTTCGCCACGGGCATGGGGCATTCAGATTTGGCGTCCACCATGTGCATCGGCACGACCTGGCTGCGCGTGCCCGAGACCGTCCGCGTCGATGTCCACGGCAAGTTGTCGCCCTGGGTGGAAGCGAAGGACGTCTTGCTGAAGATGCTGGGCCAATATGGCGAGGCCATGTGTACCTATCAGGCGGTCGAATATGCGGGACCTACGGTGGAAGCGATGAACATGGATCACCGGCTCACCATGTGTAATCTCGCCATCGAAATCGGCGCCAAGACCGGCTATATCGCGCCGGACGATGTGACCTGGGAGTATATGAAGGGTCGCAAGGACCAAGCGCTCTGTTCGCCGCAGACCACGGATTCCGACAAGGATTATGAGGCCATCTACGATGTGGATGTGGAGGGCTTGGAGCCGATGGTGGCGCTGCCGCATGATCTCGCGAAAGTGGAGCCCGCCTCACAACTCGCCAGCGTCAAAATCGACGAAGCGGTGCTCGGCACGTGTACTGGCGGCCGGCTTGAAGATTTCCGCGCCGCCGCCGCCGTGCTCAAAGGCAAGAAGCTACACCCGCGCACCCGCATGATCGTCAATCCCGGTTCGACGGAAATTTATTTGGCGGCCATGAAAGAGGGCATCATTCAAACGCTTGTTGAAGCCGGCGCTGATATCGGTTCCACCGGCTGCGGCCCGTGTAGCGGTTGCCAGCTCGGCATGTTGGGATCGGGCGAAGTGTCGATCACCTCGTCTAGCCGTAACTATCTCGGCCGCATGGGTAGCCCCGAAAGCCAAATTTATGTGGCCTCGGCCGCGACCGTGGCGGCCTCCGCTGTAGCAGGGGAGATCGCGCCGCCGGCAGCGGTGGTGAAATAGCCTTTTACTTAAAGATGCAGTGCTTGGCGAAGCTGGCGGCTTCTTTGGCGGTTACGTCGCCTTTGGATTTCGCTTTGATGTCTGCACACCATTCTTTGGATCCAACTTCCGCTTCGCAAGCGATGAGCGGGAGGCTGAGTAGGGCGGCGAACAGGATTTTGGATGTGGTGCGGATCATTTTCTTCCCTTTGCGTCTTGAATTGAGGCTCCTTTCTGTTTGCCATGATGGCGCGGGGACCGCAAGGCGCGGTATAATGTTGGGGACAAAGACAGGGAGGGCTGCTTCATGAGCCTCAAAGGCAAAGCCTGGGTGTTTGGCGAAAACATCAATACCGATCAGATTTTTCCGAAACGCTATTTCAAGCCGATTTATGAGCCGGGCGAAATGGCGACTCATTTAATGGAAGGGGCTGACGAGCAGTTTCCCGACAAAGTGGGTGAAGGGGACATTATCGTCGGCGGCAATAACTTTGGGTGTGGATCGAGCCGCGAAGAAGCGCCTGGTGCGATGACGGAGGCTGGTGTGGCTGCGGTGATGGCGCCAAGCTTCGGGCGCATCTTTTTGCGGAACTCCATCAATCTCGGCCTACCAGCGGTTTATGTCACCGATATCGATCAACATGTTTCCACCGGCGATGAAGTGGAGTTGGATTTAGAAGCGGGCGTGGTGCGCAACCTCACTACCGGCTACGAGACAACGTTTCAACCGATCAATCCAGAGCTGATGAAGCTGATGGAGGCGGGTGGTTTGGTGGAATACACCAAGCAGGTTCTGGCGGAAAAGAACGCCTAAAATACACTTGCGGGAAAGCATGGGGAGAATTTGATGGCCGACAGTAAGGGCAGAGACGACGCACGCTTTCTGGGTGCGGCTCAGGGCATGGGCTCTATGGCGCTCGATGAGAGTTTCACCACGCGCCCGGAAATTCGCGGACGTTTCGGGGTTGTCACTTGTACCCATTGGATTGCGTCATCTGCCGGGATGAACATGCTGGAGCGCGGCGGCAATGCCTTCGATGCGGCGGTTGCGGTTGCCTTTGCGCTGCAAGTGGTGGAACCTCATCTCAATGGGCCGGGCGGTGAAGCGCCGATCATTTTCTACGATGCAAAATCGGAAGAAGTGAAAGTCATTTGCGGCCATGGACCTGCACCGGCGGCGGCGACCTTCAAACATTTCCGCGATATCGGTGTGTCTGTGGTGCCGGGCTCGGGGTTGCTGCCGGGCTGTGTGCCGGGCGCATTCGATGCTTGGATGACCTTACTCCGCGACTACGGCACTATGAGCGTGCGCGACGTGCTGTCCCGCGCCATTGATTTGGCGCGGAACGGTTACCCGGTTTTGCCGCGCATTCCACCATTGTTAGAAATGCTGCGCGATTTGTTCGAAACCGAGTGGACCACGTCGGCGGAAATCTATTTGAAGAACGGTGAAATTCCGCGCGCGGGTTCGCTCTTCTCCAACCCGCTGATTGCGGACACTTACGAGCGCATCATCAAGGAGGCTGAATCCGTCGGTGGTAATCGCGAAGGCCAGATCGATAAGGCGCGGGCGACGTTTTACCAAGGCTTCGTTGCCGAGGAGATCGATCGCTTCTATCGGACCGAAGTGCTGGATACGACGGGACAACGCCAACGCGGTTTGCTCACCGGCGAGGATATGGCGAACTGGCAGGCGCCGGTCGAAGACCCGCTCACCTACGATTATCACGGCTATCATGTGTGCAAACCGCAATCCTGGAGCCAGGCGCCGGTATTCCTGCAACAGTTGGCGTTACTCAAGAATTTCGATTTGGGTTCAATGGAGCCAAACGGGCCTGACTTCATTCATACGGTCGTTGAATGCGCGAAGCTGGCCTTGGCCGACCGGGAAAAGTTCTACGGCGACCCAGCCTTTGTTGATGTGCCGTTCGATACGCTGCTGTCCGATGGCTACAACGATGAGCGCTGTAAGTTGGTGAGCGGCGAGGCCTCTTTTGAGCTGCGCCCGGGTGATGTGGGCAATTTCGGTGGGCCCACTTTTTTCAAAACACTGGATGATGTGGGTTTTGGTCTGGATACGTCATCTCATAAAGGCGACACCTGCCATTTGGACACTGTGGACCAGCACGGCAATATGGTGGCGTCCACACCGAGTGGTGGTTGGTTCCGCTCATCGCCCTGTGTGCCCAATCTCGGTTTCCCCGTCGGTACCCGCGGCGAAATGTTCTGGGTTATGGAAGGGATGGAAGATCATCCCAACGCCATTGCGCCAGGCAAACGCTCGCGCACCTCGTTAACGCCGACCATTGCACTGAAAGACGGCAAGCCGTCGCTTGCGTTCGGCACGCCCGGTGGTGATCGCCAGGATCAGTGGGGCATGAACTTCTTCCTGCGCCGGGTCCATTTCGGCATGAACCTGCAGCAGGCCATCGATTATCCTAATTTCAGCACCAAGCATGCGCCAAGCTCGTTTTATCCGCGTCTGTCGCAGCCGGGGAATCTCACTATTGAAGCGCGAATGCCCGAAGAGACCATCAAAGATTTGGAGCAACGCGGCCATGACGTTAAGGTGACCGGCCCTTGGAGCCAAAGTCGGGGCGTTGCTGCCGGCATCGACCAGGAAGAAGGTGTGTTGCTCGGCGCGGCCAGTCCAAGGTCTATTCAAAGCTATGCAATCGGGTGGTAGGAGGAAGATTTGCCGGAAATAACGGGCGTTAAGGCTTGCGTGTTTGATGCGTACGGCACGCTATTTGATGTGGCGGCTGCGGCCCATCGCATGTCCGATAAGCTGGGCGATAAGACGGAACCGCTGGCGGTGCTATGGCGCACCAAGCAGCTTGAATATACGTGGGTCCGAAGCTTAATGAAGGCGCCCTACCGGGACTTTTGGGGGCTGACCGCCGATGCGTTGGATTTCGCCTTAGCGGCGTTAAAAATCGATGAGCCGAATATGCGCGCATTGCTGCTGAACCTCTATTACGAACTGGATGCCTATCCGGAAGCCAAGTCTGTACTCGGCGCGTTGAAGGCTGCGGGATATAAAACTGCAATTCTGTCAAACGGGTCGGTAGCGATGTTGGACGGCGCGGTCTCTGCTGCGGGTCTCAAAGGCGAGCTGGATTGCGTTTTGTCGGTCGATGCGGTGGAAACCTATAAGACCGACCCGAAAGTTTACCAGATGGCGGTGGATGCGTTGGAAGTATCCGCCGATGAAATCTGCTTCCAGTCGGCTAACCCGTGGGATGTCTCCGGTGCAGCTCATTTTGGCTTTCAAGTGGTTTGGATAAACCGAACCGGCCAGCCGCCGGAACGCCTGCCAGGCGAGCCGGCAGCGGAGATTTCAACCTTGGAAGAACTGCCCCCGTTGTTAGGGGTTTAGTCCTTCGCGTGGGCGGCGGCTGAACTGCCTGCGAGCCGTCCAAAGACAGAACCTGCGACCAAGCCAGTACTGCCCGGGTAGTTGAAGTAGAACAGCCCGCCCACCAGTTCGCCGGCGGCGAACAGGCCAGGGATTGCTAAATCTTCGATATCTAGCACTTCGCCTTCATTGTTAATTTTTAAACCACCGAAGGTGAAGGTGATGCCGCAGCCGACGGAATATGCCTCAAAGGGTGCCTCTGAAATCGTGTTCGCCCAGTTGGTTTTCTCCACCTCTAGCCCTTTGGTTGTACGTCCATCTTTGCCATTGGGATCGAAGGGCGCATTGAGCTGACAGGCATTATTGTATTCCTTGATAGTAGCCAGCATTTGCGCGCCATTCACATCGGGCATTTTGCCGGCTAATTCCTCAAGGGTTTTGCCTGTAATTTTGGTGGCGCCGCGGGCTTTATATTCATCGCGCATCACATGGGTTACCTGGGAATCAAAAACCTGCCAGGCGAAGCCGCCGGGTTGCTGCATAACAATGCGCCCATACTTAGCGTAGGTGTAATTTCGTTCGTCGAACCCTTCATCGACGAAACGCTTGCCTTCCGAGTTGATCATCAAGCAATAGGGATAGGAGTGGCGGTAGCCCGCATGGGGCGTTTCCAACTCACCGAAATCCGTGGCATAGCGTTCCCAAGAGACTGCGTGACAGCCGGACCATTGGCCATAGGACTGCGCGCCGATATCCAGCGCCATATTGATACCGTCGCCGGTGTTGTAGCGGGTGCCGCGTACTTTTGCGCTATCGAACCCGGGGCCGAGATATTTGGTGCGCATTTCTCGGTTGGCCTGGAAGCCACCGCAGGCGAGCACAACCGATTTTGCACGAATTTCCTCTTCGACGCGGTTATGCATCACGCGCACGCCTTCGACGCCCGACGGGCCCTCAATCAGGCTCTTGGCCGCGGTGCTATAGCGAATTTCGATGCCATTCTTTACGGCATACTCATATTCGGAGGCCACCAGTCCAAGACCACCGCCATTGGCGTACAGCACTACGCCGCCGAAAAATTTAAACCGACCCTCATGGAGAAAAGCCTGTCGACCATAATTGGCGAGAAAGCGAACGCCCTTTGACCGCAACCACTGTGCCACATCGGTGGCATTGTCGACGATATACTCGGCGAGATCGGGGTCAATGTAATATTGGGTGACGTTGAAGAGGTCGTCGAGATAACGGTCACGGCTGTATTCACCGAAATCGGTTTTGCCAATTTCTTCTTCGGTTAAGTCCGGCACCAGGGCTTTTATGTCGTCGGCGCCATGATGAACGACCCGAAAACCGCCACCGGTGAAGTTGGAGTTGCCACCGCGTTTTTCTTCCGGAGCCTTCTCCAATATCAAAACACTAGCGCCGTTTTCCTGCGCGGCCATCGCGGCACACATCGCAGCGTTTCCGCCGCCAACAACAACAACATCGTATGATTTATCAGCCATGGTTTCCCCCGGTTTGTCCTCGCGCATCTTGCGGTGGGCGGATCGATGTGTCAATCCGGGTGGCTTTCGGCACATAAAAAAAACGGCGCCCGCGATAATCGCGAGCGCCGTCTTGTTGGCGTTCGTTGTCTTAGACTTTTACACCTGCTGCAGTGGCGCCTGCGATGCGGCCAAAAACAGAGCCGTTCATCAGGCCGGTGCCGCCGGCATAGTTGAAGTAAAACAGGCCGCCGACCAACTCGCCCGCAGCATGGAGTCCGGGGATCTCTTGCAAGTCGATGTCCAGCACTCGGCCTTCACCGTCGATACGAAGACCGCCGAACGTAAAGGTGATGCCACACGTGATGGCATAGGCTTCATAAGGCGGTTCATCCAACTTATTGGCCCAGTTTGTTTTCGGCACTTCCAAACCTTTGGTGCCGCGCCCATCGAGGACCGCCGGGTTGAACCGTACATCGTCCATTACCGCGTCGTTGTATTCGTTCAGCGTCTTCAGGCATTCCGCTGCATCGACGCCTTCCAGCAGTTCCACGAGGCCTTCGAGGGTATCGGACGTGACCTTGGTCATCTGCTTGATGCGGTATTCGTCGCGCAGCAGTTTAGTGACCTTTTGGTCGAAAATTTGCCAGGCGAACTGAGCCGGTTGATTGAGGATTTCCTTGCCGTATTTGGCGTAGGTGTAATTGCGAAAATCCGCTCCTTCATCGACGAAGCGTTTGCCAGTGGCGTTCACCATGAGGCCGAGCGGGTAGGAATGTTTCTGGAAGTTGTCGCCGACTGCGAGGTCGCCAAATTCCGGTGCATTCAAATCCCAGCCAACCGCATGGCCGCCGGACCAGTTGCCGTACGGCATAGCGCCGATGTCGAGTGCCATCTTGATACCTGCGCCCATATTGTGGCGGGTGCCGCGCACTTTCACTAAATCCCAGCCCGGGCCCATATAGCGGGTACGCCAGTCGGAATTTGCCTCAAAACCGCCGCAAGCAAGTACGACGGACTTGGCTTTCATCTCGGTCACTTTGCCTTTGTGCTTCACTTTGACGCCGTAAACCTTTTCGTCGTCATAAAGCAGATCGATCACTCGGTGCTCGTAGAGGATTGGAATGTCTTTGTCGCCGGCGATCTTGGACTGCATCTCCCAAATGCCGGGACCACCGCCCCAGGCTTCGAGCACAAGGCCGCCCCAAAATTTCATTCGGCCGTCAACTTCAAATGCTTGCCGGCCATACATGGGCATGAAGCGCATGCCTTGCTTGCGCATCCAGTGCATGGTCTCGTTCGACCGGGTCACCAGGATTTCACAAAGCTCCGGGTCGGTGCGATATTGAGTGACACGGAACATGTCGTCGAAGAATTGATCGGTCGTGTAGGTGCCGAAATCATTCTTTTCTTTTTCTTCGTCAGTGAGATCGACGAGGGCTGCGACGTCGTCCAAACCGTTGTGCGCAAACCGCAGAGCGCCTGCCGTGTAGCGGCTGTTGCCGCCGGCTTCGTCTTCATGTGCACTTTCCAGCATCACTACTTTGGCGCCGTGTTCGTGTGCTGAAAAAGCCGCAGACATGGCCGCGTTACCAGCGCCAACGACAATGACGTCATATTCGTTATCGGACATTAGTTTCTCCCATGCATTTTCCGCCGGTGACAGAGGCGAAAATCAACGATACAAATCCTGTAATTAACGGCAAGTAATACAAATTGCCGTAAGCGAAGCCCGTCGCATACACTATTTTGCGGAGGTCTACATACACTATTTTGCGGAGGTCTAAAAGAGACTAGAGTTGAATTTATAACGTGGGCCGGTCTTTTGGGTCCAAATACAGGATAATATGTCCGCAACTTTTTTCATCATAGCGATTTTGAAATCCGCCATTCTTCCGCCCGGTGGCAATATTTTTGCGATCTTTTTCGGATTGCTGATCCGCCGTCGCCATCCCTTTATGGGCACTGCCTTGATCGTGCTGTCGACGCTCGGTCTGTTGGTGTTCAGTCTCCCCGTTGTTTCTAATTCAATGATGCGGAGTTTGGCGCAGCATGAAGCGCTAAGTCTGGAGAAAGCCAAAAAGGGCGAAGCTATCGTTTTGTTGTCAGGCGGTCTGTATGCCAAAGCGCCGGAATATGGCCGCGATACCATCAATTCGTCGTCGCTGTTTCGGGCGCGATACGCGGCCTATCTCCATAAGCGCACCGATCTGCCGATCGCCGTTATTGGTGGCAAATTGCCGAACAATACCCGGAGTGAGGCGAGCACCATCGTGGGGGTATTGCGGGACGATTTTCACATTGAAGTGAAATGGCGCGAAGATAGTGCAGAGGACACTTGGCAAAGTGCGGTACGGGCTGCACCGATTCTAGCGGCGGAAGGGGTGAAGCGTATCGTGCTGATAACCCATGTGGAGCACATGCCTCGAGCGGCGTTGGCATTTGAACGCAAAGGGTTCGATGTTATCCCGGCGCCGACCGGTTTCACCAATCCAGCGCCCATGAGTGTCTTTAGCTTTTTGCCCAGTTCCATTGCGCTCGATAGTTCCAGTTGGGCAATGAAGGAATGGTTCGGCCGTTTGGCCTACCGGCTTCTCTAGCGGTACCGGCCTAGAGTAGGCGATGACGGTTCCCAACAAAAACGACGCTCCTCAAACCGTTTTGCATGTCATCACTGATTTACATACCGGTGGTGCTGAAACCATGTTGGCCGAGATTGCCCTTTCGCAGTTGGGTGAGGGTGGTGGTCCGGTCGTCGTGAGTTTAGTGGAAGGCGGAAGCCAGTTTGAACGATTGCAGCAGGCCGGTTGTAAAGTGATTGGTCTCGGCATGCGGCGCGGTCGCCCGGGCATTACGGCACTGTTTCGGCTGGCGAAGCTGATTCGGCAGCATAAGCCCGCAATTATCCAAAGTTGGATGTACCATGCGGACTTAGCGGCATTACTGGCGCTGTATCTTTCCGGTCGCCGCCGTTTCACTAAGCTGTTTTGGGGCGTGCGCTGCTCGGATATGGATGTATCGCGATACGGTCTACTGTTTCGTGTCGTGCTGCGTCTATGTGCGTGGTTATCTCCCGTCCCCGACGGCATTGTTGCTAATTCACATGCCGGCCTCAATTTGCATCGTTCGCTTGGCTATCGGGCAGAAAAATTTGTCGTCGTCCATAACGGATTTGATACGGACCGGTATCGTTTTGACGCTGATGCGCGGGACCGCGTGCGCCAATCGCTGGAGATCGCTCATGACGCTTTCGTGGTGGGTGTCGTTGCACGCGTGGACCCGATGAAGGGCTATCCGACATTGCTGGCAGCCCATGCGACCGTCGAGGGCGTCATTTTGGTGGCGATCGGCAAGGGGACCGATGAGCTGTCGCCCGCGCCGGGGTTGATGCGGTTAGGTGAACGCTCCGATGTGGCGGAAATGCTGTCAGCTATAGACGTGCTCGTTTCGCCGTCAGCGTTTGGCGAAGGACTGTCCAATGTTATTGGGGAAGCTATGGCGACGGGGCGTCCTATCGTCGCAACCGATGTTGGCGATTCTGCACGTTTGGTGGGCGAAGCAGGTATTATCGTATCGCCACAAGATGCACTTCAGCTTGCCGAGGCATTTGAGGCCGTGAAAGAAAACGCGGAAATGCGAAGTAAAATGGGGAAAATTGGCCGCGAGCGTATCGTGCAAAAATTTCAATTATCCCATGCAATCGCCAGGTTTCGTGATGTTTACTTGAGTTGAGGCTAAAGCTGGTTGGGCAAAAAATGGTTAATACTTCATTAATCCATGGCCATTTTGTGGTAAGTTTTTTCATCGCTAAAGGCCGGGTCACCGGCGCGAAAAGAGTTCTGAGACGATTATTATGTTTATGAATGCTTATGATTTATCCGACTTGAAAGGCTTGGTTGTTGACGACAGCAGATTCATGCGCCAAGTCGTCGAACAGTTGTTACGTGCATTGGGTGTCGGCGATGTGGTGACGGCAGTGAATGGCTTCGATGCATACAAGCAATGCTGTTCTAACAATCCGGACTTTGTGATTACGGACTGGGATATGGACGATTATGATGGTCCTAGTTTCGTCAAGCGCGTCCGCACCGATCCTGAAGCGCCGAATCCATTTGTTCCCATAATCATGCTCACCGGATACGCCGAACATAAACGCGTGTTTGAGGCACGTGACTTCGGCATTACGGAATTTTTGGTCAAGCCGATTTCGGCGGGTGTGGTTTATAAGCGATTGGTGAGGCTGATCGATGACCCGAGACCGTTTGTAAATTCAGGCAATGGCTATTTTGGTCCGTGCCGGCGACGGATGGAAGTCGATAAATTTTCCGGTCCGAACCGCCGCGTTTTGAAACCGTTGGATTTTGCCAACGCGTCGTAAATTTGCCATGTGAGATGTCGCCAGCGCGGCTCTCGAGATATGGTTAACAGTTGATTACTATAATGTTTTGCGGCAGTCGGTTTTTGTATAGTCTGCAAAACACTAGAAGATGCAAGCTGCTGTACTATTATTGATGGTGGTGCTTGGATGCCAGATCGGGGAATATTAACGGGTTCGAATATGAGTGGCACTGACGGATATGATATGTCCGGTTTGAAGGGGCTGGTCGTCGACGATAGCTTCTTTATGCAGCGTGTGATGGAACAACTGTTGCGGGCGCTTGGCGTTGGGGATGTGCGGACCGCGGAAGACGGTCTCGATGCTTATGAACGTTATTGCAGCTACCAGCCCGATTTTGTGATCACGGATTGGGATATGGAGAATCATGATGGCCCCAGTTTTGTGAAACGTGTTCGGACGGATCCCCAATCTCCTAATCCGTTTGTGCCCGTTATTATGCTGACCGGTTACGCGGAGCATAGTCGCGTATTGCAGGCCCGTGATTTCGGTATAACGGAATTTATGGTCAAGCCGATTTCCGCCGATGGCGTCTATAAGCGCTTGGTGTCATTGATTGAAAACCCAAGGCCCTTTGTGAATTCCGGCAACGGATATTTTGGCCCTTGTCGGCGGCGATTAACGCTATCGACATTTGAAGGGGAAAACCGTCGTATGGCCAAACCGGAAGAAGTGTCAACCGGCGGGCTCCGTATTTAGAACGATATGAGGTTATAAAAATGGCATCTGGCGCTCAAATTATGGAACCACCGACGAAGCTTGCCAACAAAGTGCGGCGCGGTTCGCCGATTGACCCAAAGAAAGCTATTGCGAAAGCAGATGCGGTTATTGCGGATGTGGCCAAGCAATTCGAAGATAGTTTGAAGGATGAATTCGTGGAGCTGGACCGGCTGCTCGTGATCTACAAAGAGACGAAGTCGGCTGAAGATTTGGACGCGTTGTTCCGTCGCATTCATAATTTGCGCGGGCAAGGCACCACACTGGGCTATCCGCTCATATCTCGAATCGGCTCTTCCTTTTGCCGCTATATGATTGAGCGTGACCAGACGCAACCGGTGCGGCCCTCAATTATTGAGCAGCATTTAGCCGCGTTACGTTGTGTCTACCAACAGCGGATTGAGAACACCGGTGATGCGGTCAGCCAACAAGTTGCGACCGCGTTGGAACACGTGGTGACCCAGGAACTCCAGTCTTAAGTGTAAGCCGGTTTACCAGCCTAACATGCCGGATTGTCGTCTCGGGTCGGCGGCACCGAAAAGGCGGGCCTTTTCGTCTCGATAAATCGCACAGACTGCTCCTGCGGCACGGGTCAATTCCGGGAAATCTTCCACCACATGTCCACGACTTGCGAGATCGTCTCGGATCGTTTGCGATATCCGGCTTTCAACCTTGATTTTGCCCGGATCGGACTCATGAGGCTCGAAGGAGTTCGGTTGGCTGTAGGCTGCGAAACGCGGTGCTTCGATAGCCTCCTGCATTTCCATGCCGAATACATTGACGTTCAAAAAGGCCTGGGTCATCGCCTGACATTGCACGTCCCCACCGGGCGTGCCGAATGGCATGGTGGCTTTGCCTTTCTTGATTGCAAGCGCTGGGTTTGGCGTGAGGCGCGGTCTTTTGCCCGGTGCGATGCAGGAGGCATGCTCCGGCACGGCCCAATTTTGCGAGCCGCGGCCTGAGGCAACGCAGCCGAGGCCAGGAATGATCGGCGTTTGGCTGGAGTTGTCGCTGGGGGTAATCGAAAAGGCATTGCCGTCCTTGTCCACAGCGCAGGCATATGACGTATCGTAGGAGTGCCGGACCGGACCGTGAACGGTGGCTGAGGCGGGGCCGGAACCTGGGCCACCATAGCCGGGCACATCGCCGAAGGGCGGCATTTCCGGATAGGCTTTCGCCATGTCCACGAGTTTACGGCGTTCGGCCACATACTCGTCGGAGAGTAGATAATCTATCGGCACATCCACGAACCGTGGGTCGCCGTAATAGCGTTCCCGGTCGGCAAAGGACAATTTGATGCATTCGGCCATCGTATGGATGTAGTCGGCTGAATTGTGTTTCATACCCTTGAGGTCGAAACCGTCCAGAAGCGACATGATTTGCAGCAGAACAGGGCCTTGGCACCAAGGTTGGCAGGTATAAATATCAAAGCCGAAATAGTTCCGTGATACCGGGTCTTCCACTTCGACGCGGAACTCTTTTAGATCTTCCGCGGTCATGAGGCCGTCATTTTCTTGATGGTACTTAACGATCGCCTGGGCAGGGTCGCCTTCGTAGAAGGCTTTGCGTGCCGCTTCGATTTTGTCTTCCCGGCTACCGCTGGCAGCGGTTTCTTCGTCGGCCAAGTATTGTAGCGTTTTCCCGAGATCACTTTGGACGAAATTATCGCCGACTTCCGGGACCTGACCACCGGGCAGATAAATTTCCGCGGTTTGCGGCCACCGCATGAGCTGGTCTTTGGTCTTCTGTAATGTGTCATGCATGGTCGGGTGCATGGCGAACCCGTCGCGTGCATATTTGATCGGCGCTTCGGCAACTTCTGCAAATGTCATCGTGCCGAATTCACTGAGCGCAGTGGTCCAGGCGCCCGGAGCGGCGGGAATAACGCTGCGCAACACGCCATGCGGAATGGCACCACCATTGCCAGAAATAAACATGTTGATGTCGGTTGCTTTGGGCCACCAACCGAGGCCTGAGATGGATTTCACCTCGTCGCGGTCCGCGAGATAGAAGATCATGGGGGCGACGCCGCCGACATTGACAATATCGCTCTGCAGCACTGCCAATGACATGCCCGCAGCCACGCCTGCATCTACTGCATTGCCGCCTGCCTCAAGAATCTCAAACCCGGCCCGTGCGGCAAGATAGTGACCTGCGGAACACATATGCCGTGTTCCCAATTGCGTCGGTTGGAATGTAACCATGATCCATTCTCCCTGTCAGCGCACTCTGGCGCGGTCATGTCTGATATTATGTAATGCCCATGGTACCCCGGAGGCGGTTCGCTGAAAAGGTCCCCGTGCGTTAGGACAGTTCGGAAAGCTGGGCGGTTTTACTCAGCAGCGTGTTGGTCGCTTTCCGCTGGTATGGTTCGTTCAGGCGGAAACGTTACCGAAACCGTGGTGCCTTTGCCGAGTGTGCTTTCGAAGGTGAGTTCGGCATCGTGCAAACTGCATAGAGATTTTGCAATGTAGAGTCCGAGGCCAATACCATCGGTCTGGCGCGCATAGGTGCCGTTTGTTTGATAGAACGGCTCTGTGACTCGTAAAAGGTCGTCCTCACTAATGCCGGCTCCGTGGTCTTCTACGGATATCTGGCAAGCGCCACTTTCCAGAAGAGTTGCCCTGATTGCGACAACGTTTTTTTCCTGTGAAAACTTAACTGCATTGCCGGCGATGTTGAGCACGATTTGCTTCAACCGGCGTTCGTCCACTCGAAGTGCGAGCGATTGGGGTGCAATGTCTAAGGTTACGGAGACGCCCGTTTTGATAGCGCGCTGTTCGAGCATTCTTACGCACGAGCCGAGGCCGTCTTGTAAATTGACTTCGGCTTCCGCAAGTTCGGCTTCGCCCAGTTCGATCTTTGAAATATCCAGAAGGTCGTTGATGAGCGAGAGTAGGTGTTGGCCCGCGTTGTTAACGTCGGACGCGTAGTCACGATAGCGATCATTGCCTAGTGGTCCGAATAATTCCTGCTCCAGGATTTGCGAAAATCCGATGATCGCATTTAGAGGCGTGCGCAATTCATGGCTCATATTGACGAGCAAGGATGATTTAGCCTGATTGGCAAGCTCTGCCTCTAAGCGAAGTCTTTCGGCATTTTCTTCTGCGGATTTGATATCGGTGATATCACTCTGCAAGGACAGAATACCGCCGTCTTCCGTGTGGATTTCGGTAATGATGTACCAGCGCCCGTCATTCATTTTGCGCTGCATCGGCGGTCCCGGGTTTTTATGAGCATTCACACGCTCGGCGACATATGCATCTTCCCGGCCAATAGCTTCAGGAATTTGTTGGGATGCCATCATAGCTCGGCTTAATTCTTCGAACGTTGTGCCGACTTTGATGGCGTTGCTGATGCCGCGATGACGCTCGTACCAGCTGTTGTTCCACATAACCAATCGATCTTCTGGGTCGAAAAGGGCAAACCCGTCTTGCAGAGCTTCCACCAGATGGCTCATGCGCCGTTCGCTCTCTACCAAGCGGGCTTCCGTTTTATTTAGCTCGGTGATGTCCGTGTTGGTGGCAACATAACCACCGTCGTCGGTGCGCGATTCTTTAATGATAAACCACGTGCCGTCCGCATATTCTCTTAGCATTTCGCCTTGAGGTTTTTCATGAAGGGCAATCCGTTCCTTAATGAATTCGTCCTCGCGTCCAATGGCTGAGGGAATTGAGCCTGATCTAATTTGAGTCTCGACCAGTTCTTCGTATGGCATACCTTCGCGAATGACGTGTACGGCCTGTGGGTGTAGTCGGGCCCAATCGTCATTCCAATAAACGAGTTTATTGTCGTGATCGTAAAGGGCGAAGGCTTCTTGTAAGCCTTCCACGGCGCCACGCCAGCGCGCTTCGGTTCGTTTTAAATCGGCCTCTGCCCGTTCGCGCTCCGCAATTTCCAATTCCAAGCTGATATTCAACGATTGGAGTAAGGTATGGCTGTCTTCCAATCGCTGAAGCATGGGGCCGAACCGAGCCACGCCTATCAGGATGAGGAATGATATTGGCAATGTGAAAATTGCCGGGGTTAGGGCGCTTACGTCACCGGATTTCCACGCGCTTACAAGCTCCATCGACCAGCAAATTGCGATGAGAGTGATAGCGGCGGCGAAAACGCTCCATGCCAATTGCCGCGATGTGATGATCACCAAGCGCCACGCCAGAATGGCCGCCGTAAACTGTAAAATCACAGAAAGTGTTAAAAGGCCCAATTGCATCTGATTGCTACTCTATAAAGTTAGCAAAAACCCGCATCGTGTATGTACCTGAGGGTCATTAATAAACGCTTAATGTAGCCGTCCCGCTTGTTTGACGCCATGGTTCGCAATGGGCGAAGAAGTGATCGTTTACTCCACGCCGCCGTTTGCGATGATCGCCTCAATTTCTGCGTCATCCAGCCATTCCCTAAGCACGTCTGCGGGCGCAATTGATACCGGATGCACAGGGGCGGTCGGCGGTTCAAGTTTGGTGCGACTGAATAGGGGGGCCGCCAGTGGTTGCGGCACACCCGCGACCTCAACGAAGGTACCGCGCTCCTTGAAATGAGGGTGCTCGGGGGCCTCGCTGGCGGTGAGCACTGGGGCGAAGCAAGCGTCCGTACCTTCCATGATCGTACGCCATTCCTCGCGGGTCTTGGTGATGAATTTGGAGGCGAAGAGCGTCTTCATTTCCGGCCAGTGATCTCGGTCTCGTTGGGCGGGAAGGGCTGAAGGATCGATTTCCAGATATCCTAAAAGTTCTTCGTAGAATTTCGGCTCAATCGCGGCGATGGAAATCCATTCGCCGTCTTTGCATTCATAAACATTGTAAAAATGCGCCCCGGAATCGTTGGAATTAGTGCCGCGTTCGTGGGTCATTAGCCCGCCGGCAAACATGCCGTAAATACTGGTCATTAAGGAGGCCACCCCATCGACCATTGCGCAGTCAACAACTTGGCCTTTGCCGGATTGTTGTGCTTCGTAAATTGCGCTCATGACGCCGAAGGCTAGATACATGGCACCGCCGCCGAAATCACCGAGCAAGTTCATGGGAAAGGTGGGCGGTCCGTCCTTTTGGCCGGTGGCGTGGAGCGCGCCGGTGAGGGCTATGTAATTTAGGTCGTGCCCGGCGGCGTTGGCCATGGGGCCTTCTTGACCCCAACCGGTCATGCGCCCGAAGACCAGTTTTGGGTTGCGCGAAAAGCAGTCCTCCGGGCCTATGCCTAATCGTTCCATTACGCCGGGGCGAAAGCCCTCGATGAGCGCATCGGCGCGTTCTATGAGCGTCATGGCGAACTCGATACCTTCCGGTTTTTTCAAATTTACCTTGATTGCCGGACGACTTCGCATGGCGAGATTAAACTCGAGCGGTCGAGGTGTTCCGAGCCCACTTGGGGCGGGGCGGTCAATGCGGATCACGGTGGCGCCGAGGTCGGCGAATAGAGACGCGCAGAAAGGGCCGGGGCCAATGCCCGCCATTTCGACGATCTTCATACCTTTGAGAGGGCCCATGAGCGTGTTCCTTTAGTTTGTCTAATCTGTGAATTTCATAATGTCAGCCGCGTCATCATTGCTGTAGCCAAGCTCGGCGAGTAGTTCCGCTGTATGCTCGCCCAGCCCGGGTGGCATGCGACGGACGCCAGCCGATGCATCTGAAAATGTCACCGGGTTGGCCATCATTTTGACCGTGCCCTCGCTTGGGTGTTCGTAGCTTTTGAAAAAGCCCGACCCATTGAAATAGGGATCGTTGAACACGCCCTCGAGTGTCCGATAGGGGCCCGCGGGAATGTCGTGTTCCTCAAACAGGGAAAGCCATTCCTCGTCGGTCTTATCGCCGAGACTGTTTTCCACAAGAGAATACAGTTCGTGAATATTGTCGGACCGGGTCTGGCGGGAGTTAAATTTCTCGTCGTTGATTAAGTCCGGATGTCCGATTAGGCCAAATAGTCGCCCCCACTGGGCGTCGGTCGCCGCATGGAGGGTGACGTAGCCTTGGGAGCACGCATAGGGGCGGCGAAAGGACGTCAGGATTTGCGCGTGCCCGTCCATGCCTTTCTCAGGTTCGTTGAAGACGCCGTGGCAAAGGTGCTCGGGGATGCCATACCAAACCATGGTTTCGACCATGGGCACGTGCAATTCTTGCCCGCGACCGGTCTTTTCGCGCTGGTAAAGTGCCATGCCGATGGCCGCAGCTAAAGTGAGGCCCGTGGTCTTGTCACCGATTGCAGAGGGAAGGTAGCCCGGCTTACCGCTATAACGCTCTACCAAATGGGCGAGACCGCTGCCGGATTGGGCGGTGTCGTCAAAGGCCGCTAAATGTCCGTTCGGTCCATCCTTGTGATAACCGCAGGCAGAAGCATGTATCAGGCGGGGAAAGCGATCTTTGAGGGATTCGTAATCGAGGCCGAGCCGCTTCGCCGCCGGTGGGCGCATATTATAGACCAGCACATCGGCGGTTTCTAAAAGTTTCATCAGTGCGTCGAACGCTTGGCGCCGCTTCAGGTTTAGCGAAATGCTCCGTTTGTTGCGGTTAAAGACCATGAAATAGGCCGCCATGTTGTCGTTCTTCTTGATGCCGGTATTGCGGCTGGCGTCCCCGGTCTCGGTTTCCACCTTAATAACGTCGGCACCCATATCGCCCAGGAATTGCGCGGCAAAGGGACCCAGAATGAAAGTGGTAATGTCTATGACGCGGACACCTTCGAGTGGGCCTGGTTTGTCGCTGTTACTCTCATTGTACGGCATGGTTAGATGGCTCCGTCTTTCCGTAGGGTTTTGATTTCCGCCGGCGTGTAGCCGAATTCCATCAGAATTTCATCGGTGTGTTGGCTGAGCAGCGGTGGGGGACGTTGGGGTTTGGTTTTCTTGCCGTCATGGCTGAACGGCAGGCCCACTAGTTTTAAATTGCCGTGGGGGTGGTCCGTCGAGACGATCAAATCGTTCGCCTCGACCTGCGGATGGCCCATGGATTGGGCGAGCGAATTAATGGGCGCGATAACGACTTTCTGTGCCTCGAACCGTTCTATCCATTCCGCTGAGGTCTTCTGACGGAAAGATTCGGTAAGAATTTCGTCGAGTTCCTTTTTATGTTCGAGACGTTCGGGCAAATCCGTAAACCGAGGGTCCTCGGTTAAATCATCCCGCCCCAGCGCATGGCAAAACCGAATCCAGGCATCCTGGCTAAGCGCGCCAGCGGAAATATATCCGTCCTGCGTCTCATAGGCGCCGTAGGGCGCAAGATGGCTGAGGCCACCGCCGGCCCGGTTGGGCTGATGGCCGGTATTGAGAAACACAGCCGCATGCGAGCCCATCACGGAGAGCGCGGTTTGGAGGAGGGAGACCATGACACGTCGGCCTTTCCCGGATTTCTCCCGTGCCCACAGTGCGGTCATGATAGCGCTGTAGGCGGTAAAGCCAGTACTCATATCGATGACCGATGCGCCGGTGCGTACCGGCCCGCCATCCGCTTCGCCGGTGATCATCATATGGCCGGAAAAGGCCTGTAGCGTGCCGTCATAACCAGGCTTACTGCGCAGCTCACCTTTGTCCCCGAAAGCTGAAAGGGAGCAATAAACCAACCGTTCGTTTACCTCTTTAAGGTTCGGATAATCGAGGCCGAACTTTTCGATGGTGCCTGGCGGAAAGCTTTCGACCAGCACGTCGGCCCAGCCTGCGAGTTTGCGGATGATCGCTTGGCCCGCTTCGCTTTTAAGGTCGACGGTGATGCCGCGTTTGTTGCGGTTCACATTCATGAAGTCGATGCTTTCGCCGTGCCATAAATCGCCCCAGCGGCGGTTCTCATCGCCGGTGACGGGACGTTCGACCTTGATGACATCCGCCCCTTGTTCGCCCATTAACGCACAGCAAAATGGACCGGCGAGCACGCGGCTCAAGTCGAGAATTTTCAACCCCTCGAGCGGCAATGCGATTTCACTTTCCGTCGGCATGGGCGCTATTCGTCTTTCCAGTCCGGGTCGCGTTTTTCAAGGAAGGCACCGATACCTTCCTGCGCATCATCCAACCCGGCAACGATGGCGACCACGTCACCTACCATGCGGATGGATTTTTCAAACTCCATATCTTGTCCGCGATAGAAGGCCTCTTTGCCGAGCTTCATGACCGCACGGGATTTGTGCGCAAACCGTTCGACCCAAGCCTCGGTCTCGTCGGCGAGATCAGCATCGGGCACGACCTTGTTGAAGATCATCAGCCGCTCCGCTTCACGCGCTTCGATTGGCGTGCCGGAGAAACAAATTTCAAAGGCTTTCAGACGCCCGACAATGCGCGGCAAATGCATCAGGTGGTAGGCCGGTAGAATTGCACGATCGATGGCGGGCAAGCCAATGGAGGCGCTTTCGGCGGCTAGGATCATGTCGCACATAAAGGCGATGGTGCAGCCTGCCTCGCGCGCCGGACCGTTGAGCACGGCGAGCGTTGGCTTGTCGAGGCTGCGGTGGGTTTTGTGAAAGCCCCAATAGAAACTTTCGAAATGCGCGCGGGTTTCAACAGGTGTGCGTTTGTGATGAACGCGCAAATCAATGCCCGAGCAAAAGGCCGGAGCGGCGCCGGTGACTATAATCATACCGGCATCATCGTCATCATTGCCGCGCAGCAGTGCGTCTTTGAACTCCACCTCCATGTCGTGGTTGATGGCGTTGCGCACTTCGGGTCGGTTGAGCGTGATGCGGGCGGCGTTGTTTTTGACTTCGTAAAGAAGGGTCTTGTAGTCTGCCATGATAAATTTCATCCTCCCGTTTATCGTTGGCCGAAAGATAGCAACGGCCAGAGGCCATGCCAACGGGGCTGGCCCAGGACTAAATTTTCGGTACAGTACGAACGCCTAACAGGGAGAGGTCTATGGCGCTTTCAGTAACGCCTCTAACAACGGATTTTTGCGCGGAGATTGGCGGTGTCGATTTTAACGCGCCGTTGAGTGCGTCTTTGATGGAAGAGCTACGCGATGCGTTTGACGCGTATTCCGTACTGATCATTCGCGATCAGCCCATGGATGATGATCAACAGGTGGTGTTCAGCCAGTATTTTGGCCGTCCGGAAGTGGGGAAGGGCGCGAACCCTGCAGCGGGTTCTCCGTTTTCACGCCAATCTAATCTGGACCTCAAAACTGATGAGATTATCCCGAGCGATGATCGACGTATGCTTTATCAAAAGGGCAATATGCTTTGGCATATGGACAGTTCGTTCAAGGCGAATTCATCGCTCTGTTCGATTTTGACCGCGCGGGAAGTGCCGCCGGAGGGGGGCGACACGGAATTCGCCTCCACACGTTTTGCCTATGAAAGTCTTTCGGAAGAGCAGCAGGCAGCAATTGAAGACCTAGAGGTAGAGCATGACATTCGGCGGTCACGTGAGTTGACCGGGTATATTTATGACCCTGAGACCGCCAAGAATTTTATCATCGCGCGTCATAAGTTGGTGCGCACCAACCCCGGCACCGGACGTAAGTCTTTGTTGATCGGCGTGCATGCGCGCAACATTGTCGGCTGGGATGATGAGAAAAGCCGAGAATTGCTGGATGATTTATTGGCGCGTGCCGAGCAACGCATTGTCAGCCATCAATGGCGGAACAACGATATCGTCATTTGGGACAATCAAGCCGCCGTTCATCGCGCGACGCCGTATGATTCGGGTCAGTCTCGCCGACTTATGCAACGGACGACTATATCACTAGACGGCATATGGCCGTCGCTTCGCCAGGAGTAAGGCACTCATGATCGATGAGATGATCGATATCGAGACCGCAGACGGGGCGATGGAAACCTTTACCAGCCGCCCCGAGCGCGGTGGCCCGTTCCCGCCGGTATTCATTTTGATGGACGCACCAGGCATTCGCGAGGAACTGCATGATATGGGGCGCCGGTTGGCGAGTGCTGGCTACTATGTGTTGGTGCCAAATCTCTATTACCGGGCCGGCCGCGATACGACCCATTTTGGCGAGGACGTTCATCACGAAGGCACCGAGGCGCGTGCGCGCATGCGGGCGATCCGCACCAAGCTGTTTATTCCACCAGTGATGGACGATGTGGCCGCGATGATCGCCTATGTGGATGGTGAGGCCGATGCCAAGGCGGTGCCGATTGGGTGTCACGGCTATTGTATGAGCGGGCCGTTTGCAATCGCTGCTGCTGCACGGTATCCGGATTGCATCAAGGCTGCGGCCTCATTCTACGGCACGTGGCTGATCAGCGAGAATGAGGAAAGTCCCCATCTCAACTTCGACAAGGTAACGGGCGAATTGTATTTTGCGTGCGCGGAGATCGATGCGTTGGCGCCACAAGAGATGGTCGCTGAGTTAAAAGATATTTTTGCGGCATCCGGCTGTGCCGGCGAAGTCGAGGATTATCCGGGCGTCCATCACGGCTTTGCCTTTCCCGCGCGACCGATATATGACAAGCCCGCTGCGGAACGCCATTGGGAGCGTTTGCACGCGCTCTATAAACGTCAACTGGGATAGCACGATGCCCGTCAAAAAGAATCCATTGCGGCTCAATAAGCTGCAGTTGAGAACCCTCGCATTGGCTCAGGTGCTTGCTGGTCAGGAAGGGATTGCGACAAAAGACGAGGCGACAGGCAATGTGACAATTCACCATTTGCCCCGCGCCCATGGCACCCACGTGCACATCGGACCGTTCGTGGTCTCATCACGGGATGCGAGCGGCTTTTCCAATCCGGCGGTATGGAGAGTTTTGATCCGCAAGGAGTTGGCGCGCATGGATGACATCATGTCGGTCACATTAACCGCAGATGGTGTCTCCTACGATACGGGCATGAGCGACCGGTTTATTGCGCCGTCCGATCACTAATTCCCAAATCCTAGATCCTATTCGATTGGTATAAAGAGCGAGTGCCGTTCCTTGCCGCCAACGGAAGCCGACAGATGCCCTTTGCCGTGGGTGTCCTCGACCAAGAAGACCTCGCCGGCATTAATGACGCGTACCTCGCCGTCGCTTGCGGTGATTTGGACCGCCGCATCGAGATTGACAATATATTGCCGCCGCGGGGCCGGGTGCCAGTCGAGATCGTAATCGCCAACCGTCCGGCGGAAAATAATTCCATTGGTCGGCATTCTTTCAGATAATTGGCTGTAGCCCCGGTCTTCGGCCCATTCGATTTCAATGTCGCGGAAATGAGATTCGCCGTTTTCATCGGCGTAAAGATTATGAATACGCATACTTTACTGCTCCTTGTGGTGTGTTCTCAGGAGGCGCATCGGTACCGCGGCGGTCAATCACCCTGCCAATTTGCGCCTACGGTATATTCTTTAGCGGTAGAAATGCCGTCGGAAAAGTCTTCGATCATTGCCAAGAACTCGGTTGCTGGACAGCGATTAATGCCCGAGTTCGCATATTGATACTCCCAATAGGAGCAGGCATGCGATACTGAGCCAATAGAGGCCCCTAAAGATCCAAACATAGATGGCGCATTTTCAAGTAATGTCTTTAATGCAGCGCCATTTTTATTTCCTAAAAACTCATTAATATAAATATTATTGTATGTTTCTATTTGCGCTTTAATGATATTAATCATTTCTAAGAAATCATTTATTAAATTATTCCTTAGTTCGTCTATCTGTGCCTTCTCCGACAAGTTTTGCACGCCGCCGGCGACCATTGTTCTCATGCCCTTTAACATTGCTAGCGTTCGTGTTTCGATCAGGCTGGCGATGAACTTGTAATAGAGCACGCCTTTCCAGGAGAACAAGATGTCGGTAACGGCATCGTCTTTGATATTCAGCAAGGCGCAAATCGGTGAGAGAAAGCTGTGATCGGTGCCGTTCCACATTTTATCGGCGATTTGTTGGGCCCGTTCCGGTGCTTTGCCGGAATCACCAAATGCGGCTTCAGCAAGCGGCGTGAATTCGTCGGTTACAAAGCTTCGAATCTTTTCATAATCGCCAATGGAAATCTCAAAGTAGCCGTCGTCCACGTCGATTTCGAGCCGTTCGACTGATGTCTTAAGAAGAAACGGATCTAAGGAAGGAAGGCGTTCAAGGACTTTTAGAAGTTCAACGTCTCTCTGAGCATTGTCTGTGTTGCTTTCTAAATCGACGTTAAACTCGTATTCTAACTTTTTCTCAATATCGTCTTCGCCCAAAAACGCGAACTTGCCACCATCGCGTAAATCGGTGGGACTATAGGGCAGAAAAATTTTGGTCGCCGAATAGCGGCTGTTGGAAAAGTACTTTTCCTCACCTGGGCGCAGACGATGTTTGATGACAATAATTTGATTTAAAATACTATTTCCGAAGAAAGGCTGGAAGTCGCCCTGGTTCTCATTTGATATGTTTTGGGTAATGAGATTCAGATTGAGAATGCGCGGCGAAGACGTCACCTTGGCCAAATGGATAATATTCTGGAATTCATTGCTAGGTGGCATAAGGCTGGACCGTCGAATTCAATTTTGCGGAGAAGGTTTAGAAGGAAGACTGCCGCAGGTTTAGCAGCTACCGAGATGGCTCTTTGAGCGGTTAATCTGAACGAGGCTTGGCACCCTGTCTACCGAACATTCCGCAACCTGCGTAAACAATTGCGTGATTTGTAGCCGCATTCCATCACGGTGTGAGCAACAAAGAGAAATTATTGGCGGGCATTTCGGTGACTTGGCGGAGCAATAGCCCACTTCCACCGGCGACGGTTTCTATTTTTTCCATATCCCGGACACCCCAGTTCGGGTTGCGTGACTGTAAGGACGCATCGAAATGCGCATTGCTCTCAGCGGTGTGTTTCCCGCCACGTTTATAGGGGCCGTACAGATACAAGAAGCCGTCTGCTGCGAGATGATGGCCTGCGCGCTGGAGCAGCTGTTCTGCCACGGTCCAGGGCGAGATATGAATTACGTTGATACAAATTATTGCTGCAAGTCCGGTCTCCGGTGCCATGCCTTCCGAACCCAGCTCCCAATCATTTGCGAGGACATCGAGCGGCTTTGCCGGGCGTAGGTTTGTCAGGCCAGCCTCTGTTTGCCATGCGTTAACGCTTGCGAGGTGGCGCGGTTCTAAGTCCGTGGGCCAGAAAGTCAGGGATGGAAATTTGTCGGCAAAGCTTACGGCGTGTTGGCCAGAGCCCGAGCCAATTTCGAGCACGTCTCCTTTCTTCCCGGCAAGATGGGGGGAAAGTACGTCGCAGATTGCTTGGCTGTTGCGGCCGGTGGCGGGAAAATCGAGGCGTTGATCGTTCATGGTTCGGATAATATAGGCGATTGTCACCGCACTATCTTGACAAAAACCGGCATCCGGTGAGACTGCAGGCTGACGGCGTCAAAAGGCGCCGAAACTTATGTGAAGGGGAGGCTCATGGCCGAATCAGCGGACGTACTTAGTCCGGAAACCGTGCACGGGAAATTCAAGGAGCATGGTATCAGCCATATTGTTTGGCTGCCGGATAGCGAAACTAATTTTCTGTTTACCTTGTTGGATACCGATCCGGACTTAAACATGGTCGGTGTCGGGCGCGAAGGTAATGCGTGCGCCATTGCGTCGGGATTGTCCGCAGGCGGTGCGACGCCGGTTATTCTGATTCAGAATACAGGCTTGATGGAATCCGGGGATTCCATTCGGGGTTGGCTCAAGAGCTTAGAAATTCCGGTCGTGCTCGTTGTTGGCTATCGCGGTTACACGCGCCACGGCGTCACCAAAGATACAGCGGCTGACTTCACTGAGCCGTTCTTGAACGCGTTTCAGATTAAGTATTATCTCGTGGAGAGCGATAAGGATGCGGATCGCATCAGTGTTGCTTTCGAGGAAAGCAAAAAAATTAACGGGCCGGTCGTGGTGCTTGTCGCCGACGAATTCCACGGCTTTAACCGGTAGAGGGGACTTCGGATCATGATGGATACAGCGGAACTCCTTCAAGAGTTTAAGAAACATCGTGGCGACGCGATTGTTATTCCAGGCCGTGGCGGTAAACATTGGGTGCCGATTACGGATAACGAGAAGATGGATGCCACGTTGGGTGACCCGGCTATGGGCGGTCATTCAGGCTTTGGTCTCGGTGTTGCGTTGGCGCAGCCGGACAAGAAAGTGGTGTTGTTCGATTCAGACGGCGACATTCATATGAGCATGGGCATGTTTGCAACGATTGCTGAACAAGCCCCGAAGAACTTTTTCCACTTCATGCTCGACAACGAAATCTATGCGACGACCGGTGGACAGCCTGTACCCAACGCGAAAGTGGTTGATTACGCCGCAATTGCTAAGGCGACGGGCTATCCGAAAGTGGCCTCCTATACGGACATAGAGGACCTTAAGGCGGACTTGCCTGATCTGTTGGCTTCCGAGGGACCAATCTTCGTCCATATGAAGGTTTCCCCGACGGTGGAGAATACGCCGATTGGTCAGCGCAAACCGTGGAACAATCGCGACCGTGTGAAAGTGGTCGACGATTTACGGGAATCGTTAACCGGTAGCAGAAAATAAGGTCTGCTGACCGAACACTCGAGACAAAGGTGCCTGCGTTATAAATTTACGCAATCGATAACGCATGGCTAGGGGAGGCTATCATGGCGGTTGGAGATTTCGGCGCTTACAACATTGAGGATTTGCGGCAGATCGCGAAGAAGCGCGTGCCGCGCGGCGTGTTCGGCTATGTGGATGGCGGGTCGGAAGATGGCATCGCTGTCCAAAATAACCGTGATGCCTATACCTCGCTGAAGATCAAGAACCGGGTACTCATAGACGTCTCCGAGCGTTCTACCCAAACAGAGATCTTTGGTAAGAAGGCGGCCATGCCCTTCGGTGTTTCCCCAACCGGTACGGCGGGATTAATGGCTTACGGCGGTGAGACCGGCGTGGCCCTGGCAGCGACCAAGATGGGCGTGCCTTGTACAATCGCGCTCAATGCCCAAACTTCCATGGAGGAAATCTGGGAAGCGGCCGGCGAGGGTAATCTCTGGTTCCAAGTCTATATGTGGCCGGACAATGATCTGAGCATGAAGCAGATCGAACGGATCAAGAATGTTGGTTTCGAAACCCTGATTATCACGGTGGACGGCCCGGTCGGTTCCAATCGCGAATATAATCGAAAGAACGGCTTTTCCATGCCGCTCAAGTATTCTGCGACATTGTTTGCCCAATTGCTTGCCAAGCCGGGTTGGTTAATCCGTGTTCTCGGACAACATTATTTGAGGCGCGGCGCACCGACCATGGTGAACTATCCGCCCGAATTGATAAGCCGGATCACCGATCCTGTCCTTAAACACACAGTTACCAAAACTGATGATTTGACCTGGGAGCATGTCCAACGCATTCGTGATGTTTGGCCAGGTAATTTGCTTATCAAAGGACTGCAAAGTTCTGAAGATGCGGTTATTGCGAAGGAGCGCGGTCTCGATGGTGTCATCCTGTCGAACCATGGGGGACGTTATGTGGATTGCGCGCCCGCACCACTGCAAGTGTTGCCCGAAGTCCGCGCGGCGGTGGGTGATGATTTTACCGTTATCATTGATAGCGGGGCACGTCGTGGCTCCGATATCGTGAAAGCGGTGGCGCTTGGGGCAGATTTGGTTATGTCTGGTCGTCCCACTCTTTGGGGTGCCGCTGCCGGTGGCGCTGATGGCTCGTATGTTGCGCTGGAAATATTCCATGCGGAGATGGATCGCATCATGGCGCAACTAGGGCTCAACGGCGTCGACGAAATCGGTCCGCAGATATTTTGGAATCCACCCAATTGGGTGCCGCAAACCGAGCCAAAATTGAAGGTCGCGGCGGAGTAGCGTCCCTGACTCCCGCAACTGTCGGGGAATGGCTATAATCCGCCCGTAATTGAACATCATCGTTCTGGGGAGAGGGATCATGGCTAACAATAATATGGGTTTTTACAATATTGAGGATCTTCGTCAGAAGGCGAAGAAACGTCTACCGCATGGTGTTTTCAAATTTGTCGACGGCGGCGCCGAAGATGAAATCGCAGTGGAAAACAACCGTGAGGCCTATACCTCACTCAAAATTAAAAACCGTGTCCTGGTGGACGTTTCAAAGCGCTCCACTGAAAGCGAAATTTTCGGTAAAAAGATCTCGATGCCTTATGGTATCTCGCCAACCGGCACCGTCGGTCTGATGAATTATGGCGGTGAAGTGGGTGTTGCCAAGGCGGCGACGAAGATGGGCGTGCCGTGTTCGGTCGCCACCAACGCGCAGACTTCCATGGAAGAAATTTGGGACGCTGCCGGCGAAGGTAATCTTTGGTTCCAGCTCTATATGTGGTCGGACCATGATATGAGCATGGAGTTCGTCAAGAAGGTCCAGAATGTGGGTTTCGAAACGCTTATCGTGACCGTCGACGGCCCCGTCGGACCCAACCGTGAATACAACCATAAGAACGGCTATGGGATGCCGCTCAAATTCACACCGAAACTGATTTCCCAATTACTGATGAAACCGGGTTGGTTGTTGCGCGTATTAGGACAGACCTATCTCAAGCGGGGCGCGCCGCGTTTCGTGAACTTGCCGCCGGAACTTACGAGTAAAATCACCGCAAAAGTGCTGAAGCACACGCTGACCAAGTCGGACATGCAATGCTGGGACGACCTCCGGCGCATTCGCGATATTTGGAAAGGCAATCTGTTGATCAAAGGGCTGCAAAGCGCCGAGGATGCGGTGATTGCCGCTGACCAAGGTCTTGATGGTGTCATCTTGTCGAACCATGGCGGGCGATATGTGGATTGTGCACCGGCACCGCTACAGGTGTTGCCGGAAGTGCGGGCCGCTGTTGGTGACCGTATCAAAGTAATTATCGATAGTGGTGCTCGCCGTGGCTCGGACTTGGTGAAGGCTATTGCACTGGGGGCCGATATGGTCATGTCCGGTCGTCCGACCCTTTGGGGCGCCGCTGCCGCAGGAACCGATGGTTCCTACCGTGCGTTGGAAATCTTCCATGAAGAGATGGATCGCATCATGGCGCAGCTTGGCCTTAACAGTGTGGATGAAATCGGCCCGCAAATCTTCTGGAATCCGCCTGATTGGGTGCCGCAAATGGAAGAGGCTCTGAAGGCGGCAGCGGAGTAGTAGGCAAATGGCGAATGATAATTGCGGCGCATACAATATTGAAGACCTGCGCCAAATCGCAAAATCGAAGCTGCCAAGGGGTATTTTCGAATATATCGATTTAGGTTCCGAGGATCAGATTGCGCTTGGCAATAACCGTGAGGCCTATGCAGCGCTCAAAATTAAAAACCGGGTCCTGGTGGATGTCTCCAAACGGTCCACGGAAACCGAAATCTTTGGCAATAAAATCGCCATGCCCTATGGCATCTCGCCGACGGCATCCGCCGGCCTGACCAGTTACGGCGGTGAAATTCATTTGGCAAAGGCTGCAGCCCGAATGGGCGTGGTCTGCACGGCAGCGACCAGTGCGGTTACCCCGCTCGAGGAAATTTATGAAGCCGCCGAGGGCGCCAATCTCTGGTTTCAGCTCTATATGTGGACCGACAAAGAACAACGTATGAAGTTTGTCGAGAAAATTCAAAACGTCGGTTACGAAACATTGGTCGTGACCGTAGACGGTCCTGTGGGGGCTAATCGAGAGCACAATAACCGGAACGGTTATTCCATGCCGCTTCGCTACTCTCCGAAATTGGTCGCCGGTATTTTGGCGAAACCCGGCTGGTGCCTGAGAGTGCTGGCAAAGCAATATATGAAACGCGGTTCTTTTAAGAAGGAGAACTATCCGCCGGAACTTGGGCGAAAACTTTCCGACTTGGACGTAGCGTCCGGAACCCAGCACACGAAGCCGGACAGTATGTGTTGGGATGACATCAAGCGCATTCAAGATGTTTGGAAAGGCAACCTTCTGATTAAGGGACTGCAGAACGCTGAGGATGCGGTGCTAGCCGCCGAAATGGGGCTGCACGGTGTTGTGCTCTCTAATCACGGTGGTCGCTATATAGATTGTGCGCCGTCGCCGCTTCAGGTGTTGGCAGAAACCCGCGCCGCCGTTGGCGATAGGCTGAAAATCATTGTCGATAGCGGGCCTCGCCGTGGTTCCGATGTTGTGAAGGCCGTCGCGCTGGGTGCAGACATGGTGATGTCCGGCCGTCCGACCTTATACGGTAGTGCAGCCGCCGGTGAGGCGGGGGCGTATCGGGCGCTGGAAATTTTCCAAACGGAAACGGACCGCATCATGGCGCAGTTGGGGCTCAACAGTGTTGATGAGATTGGGCCACAGATTTTTTGGAACCCGCCTAATTGGGTGCCGTCTGTCGGTGCCGGCCTGAAAGCGGCAGCGGAGTAGGGGAGATGGCGAGCGATAATTGCGGCGCGTACAATATTGAAGACCTTCGCCTTCTCGCGAAGAAGAAACTCCCCAAAGGCGTTTTTGAATATATCGATCTGGGCGCAGAAGATTACATAGCGCTTCAAAACAATCGCGACGCTTACACAGATTTAAAGATTAAGAACCGTGTCCTTGTCGATGTGTCCAAGCGTTCCACCGAAACGAAAATCTTCGGCAACAAACTCGCGATGCCTTACGGCATTGCGCCGACAGCCTCAGCCGGGTTGACCATTTATGGCGGTGAAGTTCATTTGGCCGCGGCGGCAGCGCGCATGGGCGTGGTGTGTACGGCGGCAACCAATGCGCTGACCCCGATGGAGGAAATTTACGAAGCCGGCGGTGGCGGTAATCTTTGGTTTCAGCTCTATATGTGGAGCGACAAAGAACTGCGTTTGAAGTTCGTTGAGAAAGTTGCGGCGGTAGGCTTCGAAACCTTGATCGTGACCGTCGATGGGCCGGTGGGCGCAAACCGTGAGCATAATCTACGCAACGGTTACTCCATGCCGCTTCGCTATTCGCCGCAATTGGTCGCCGGCATTTTGGCGAAGCCCGGCTGGTGTCTTAGGGTTCTAGCCCAGCAGTATCTGAAACGCGGTTCTTTTCAAAAAGAGAACTATCCGCCGGAACTGGGCCGCAAATTGTCCGACGTAGACCGGGCGACGGAAGCCAAACAAATCAAAGCTGACAGCCAATGCTGGGATGATATCAAACGCATTCGCGACCTCTGGAAAGGCAATTTGTTGATCAAAGGTTTGCAAAGCGCCGAGGACGCAGTGTTGGCCGCAGAGCTTGGGCTTGAGGGCGTTGTCCTTTCCAACCATGGCGGGCGCTATGTGGACAGCTCACCGTCGCCATTGCAGGTGTTGCCGGAAGTACGTGCCGCTGTGGGCGAGCAGTTTAAAGTCATTATCGACAGCGGTCCGCGTCGTGGCTCGGACATCGTCAAAGCTATGGCGCTGGGCGCGGATATGGTCATGTCCGGTCGCCCTACGCTATATGGATGTGGCGCAGCGGGCGAAGCAGGGGCCTACAGGGCGCTGGAAATATTTCAAACGGAGATGGACCGCATCATGGCCCAGCTCGGTTTGAATAGTGTCGAGGAAATCGGCCCGCAGATATTTTGGAATCCGCCCAATTGGGTGCCGTCTGCAAAGGCGGCGCTGAAAGCGGCAGCGGAATAAAGCAACGGAGAGAGAACATGGCAGGCGATCATTTAGGCTTCTACAACATCGAAGATTTGCGCGTGAAAGCGAAGAAGAACCTGCCGAAGGGTATTTTCGAATTTATCGATGGCGGTGCCGAAGACGGCATTGCGGTCGAGAATAACCGCGAAGCCTACAGATCGCTCAAGATCAAAAACCGTGTCCTGGTTGATGTTTCCAAGCGCTCCACGGAAAGTGAAATGTTCGGCAAGAAAATTGCCATGCCGTATGGTATTTCGCCAACCGGCGGCGCGGGTATCGCGTGGTACGAGGGAGAAATCGGGCTGGCTAAGGCTGCGGCTAAAATGGGCGTTCCGTGCACACTCGCCACGAATGCTCTGGTCCCCATGGAGGATATTTGCGAGCAAGCCGGCGGAAATCTTTGGTTCCAACTCTATATGTGGGCGGACAAAGAGATGAGCATGAAGTTCCTCGATAGGGTCAAGAATGCCGGTATCGATACGCTCATCGTCACCGTCGATGGTCCGGTTGGTCCCAACCGGGAGTACAATCTTAAAAATGGGTTTTCCAACCCGCTCCGCTATTCGCCCAAGATGATCGCCCAACTATTGGCGCGCCCCGGCTGGTGTTTGAATGTGCTCGCCCAGCAATATTTGAAACGCGGTGCTTTCCAGAAAGAGAATTATCCGGACGAGCTGAATAAGAAGCTCACCGATAAGGAACCTTCATACGATTTGGTGAAAAGCGACAGTCAGAATTGGGAAGATGTTCGCCGCATCCGCGACATGTGGGAAGGGCCCTTACTGATCAAGGGCCTGCAAAGCGCTGAGGATGCCGTGATTGCCGCCAAAGAGGGGCTGCAGGGCGTCATCCTGTCTAACCATGGTGGGCGTTATGTAGACAGTGCGCCGTGCCCGCTTCAAGTGACGGCGGAAACCCGTGCTGCTGTGGGCGATCGCATCAAAGTCATTGTCGATAGTGGTGTGCGTCGCGGGTCGGACATCGTTAAAGCGGTCGCGCTTGGCGCGGACATGGTGATGTCCGGGCGTTCGACTCTCTGGGGAACCGCCGCTGCCGGCGAAGCGGGTGCCTACCGCGCGTTGGAGATTTTCCAGACCGAGATGGATCGCATCATGGCGCAGCTCGGTCTCAACGCCGTTGAAGAAATCGGCCCACAAATCTTCTGGAACCCACCCAATTGGGTGCCCGAAGTGGAAGAGGCGTTACGCGCTGCGGCGGAGTAGCGTCGCTGAGTAACCTCGCCAACGATTTCTACGCTGGCCTAAAAGCGCTCAAGGCGGACATTGAGGCGCGTCACCGCGACCTGACGCTGACATCCGCTGAGCGGTTCGAGGCGGCAAAAAAGGTTTTGCCCGGCGGCTACACCCGCGATGCCATTATGCGCAATCCGTATCCGATTTTCATCGATCATGGAGAAGCCTCGACGGTAACTGATGTAGACGGTCGTACATTCGACGATTGGTGTTTGAATGCAACCTCGCTTGCGATCGGCCACGCGGACCCGCGCGTTGTGGCTGTGGCCAACGAGCAGACCGCACGCGGTAGCGCTTTCCATTCGATGACCGGCGATGAGACCAAGCTTGCCGAACTTTTGATCGATCGTATCCCCTCGGCGGAGATGGTACGCTTTACTAATTCCGGCAGTGAAGCCGTAATGATCGCGCTTCGCATTGCGCGGGGATTCACCGGCCGTAAGCTTATTGTTAAATTTGAGGGCAGTTATCACGGCACTTATGACGATGCACAGTGGTCTGTTGGCCCTGGACCGGAGGCGTTCGGGCCTTCCGAGGCGCCCCATACAGTTGCCGACACCGGTGGTCTAGTCGGCAGCGAAGGGCGGGTTCTGGTGCTGCCCTACAATGACGCCGAAGCGCTATCGGATTTTATGGGTACGCATGGCGACGATGTCGCAGCGGTTATCGTCGAGCCGATGGCGAACCGGATGGGCCTCGTGGTGCCGTCTGCCGATTTCCTAACAGCGGCACGTGATTGCTGCTCTGCAGCGGGCGCGGTGTTGATCTTTGACGAGGTGATTGCCTTTCGCCTTGGTTATGGCGGCGCGCAAAAAGTGTTCGGCATAACGCCGGACCTATCCACTCTGGGCAAATCCATTGGTGGCGGGTTCCCTGTCGGTGCCATCGTCGGGCGCAGGGATATTATGGCGGTGACCGAGCCCGGCCGTGCCGACCGTGTTACCCATGCGGGCACTTATAACGGCAACCCGGTTACGATGTCTGCAGGTCGTGTGACTCAGGATGCTTTGACTGCAGATGTGTGTGAAAAAATGACTACGATGGGTGATCGCATCCGTGCGGAACTGCGGCGCATCACCGAAGGCTTGCCGTTTAGTGTCTCCGGTGGCGGGCCGTTTTTCAAACTGAACGCAAGTGCGTGCGATATCGTCAATTATCGTGATGCGATTACCTGCGATAAGGAATGGCAACGGTTGGCGGCCATGATCTTATTCAATCGTGGAATTTTGATTTCTGGTTCGATGGCAGGTTGCATCGCGTCCACCACGACGGACGCTCAGGCGGATCTTTTATTGGGCGGTATCGAGGAAATTCTGGCCGTTCAGTAGCCCCGAGCCGGATCGACAATATTTTCCAGTGGCGTGCCATCAATCCAGCGCGTCATGTTATCGCAAAATAAATCGGTCACCGCGTCTTCCCAATTTTCCGCGTCACCGGCCGTGTGTGGCGTGATGACCACGTTTGACATGCCCCAAAGCGGACTGTCGGTGGGGAGCGGCTCGGTGGCAAAGACATCTAGTGTTGCGCCGCCGAGTTGGCCGCTTTCCAGGGCTGTGGCGAGCGCGTCTTCATCGACGATATGGCCACGGCCCGTATTGATCAAATAAGCGCCTTTCTTCATAGCCGTGAAAATATTGTTGTTGAAAAGCCCGCGCGTGACGTCGGTCAACGGTAGAACGTTCAACACATAATCGGCTTGGCCTAAGGCATCGTTGAGGGAATCCATCCCAACCACTTCGTCGGCATGAGGTGAGGGTGCGGGACGTGCGCGGACGCCGATAACGCGCATGCCGTGTGCCTTTGCGAGTCGTCCCACCTCAGCGCCAATGCGCCCGAAACCGACGATCGCGAGGGTCGCGCCTGTGGTGGAGACTAGCAACTTTTTGTCCCATGTACTTTCGGCTTGAAGGCGGGCCATGCGGGGGAAACCCAGTTGATGGTTGAGGATGGCCCACATCGTGTATTGCGCCATCACCTCCGCATGGATGCCGGACGCATTGGTGATGGTGATGCTGTTGGTATCCCATGGCGTCCAATGATCCACACCCGCGCCGGAGGCTTGAATCCATTTGACGCTTTCCTGTCCAAGGATTTGTTCGCGCGGAAATGGGTCTTTCTTGCCGATTTTGAAGGCGAAGATGATTTCCGGCTGTTCGCTGTCCAAGGCGTCGACGAGTGTTGAGTAATTGTCGAACGCCGTTAACGGCAAGTCGAGGAACCGGTTTTTAATGCGCTGTTCAACCGGGCCCGGGTTACCGTTGAGCAGGAAGGTTTTGGGAGATTTTGTCATACGTTTCTATACCGCCTTATTCAATTGTGATTGTTAGTGGTGCACCCGATGGTGCAATGCGCGGATGAGCCCAAAACCGAAGCAAGCCACCACGGCTAAAAACCCAAAGAAATAGCGAATACCCTCTCCTCCGGCGTAGGTATCCATGAACCAGCCGCTTATCAAGTGGGCGAAAATGTCCGGCGTGTAGGCAATCACCGAGACTATGCCGATGGTGGTGCCGGTCAGCGCGAGCGGAATGCGGCATTCTTCCATCAGGGCAAAATAGATGCCGCGAAGGCCGAACAACATGATTGAGATTACGGCCGCCTGGGCTAGCAGGAGTTGGTAGGAGCTAACATCGCTGGGGATAAGCCACAGCGAAGCGTAGAGAACGGCCAGGACAGCGAAACAAATGCTAATGCCGCGGCTGATGCCTATCCGGTCTGCAATGAGACCGGCTAGAATGGCGGCCACCGGGCGCAGCCAGTCACGGGCGGTGCCCAATTGGGCGCCGAACAGTTTGCTTTCACCAAGGCCACGTTCCGCATAGACCGGGAAATAGTAAGTGCCGGTGTAAATCAGGTAGGCGAGGAAAATTACGCCCGCCATCAGCCAGACTTCAGGCGTCCGAATTGCGCGGCGCAGGACAGAAAACCCGTCTGTCTTTTCCTTTCCTTTCAGACCCGGGGTCTCTGTCTCTTCGGGGATCACAAACCACACCACGATGCCTGCCAGTAACGGGGCGGTGGTGTAGACCCAAATGACGGCGGTTAACCCATCGCGTGTGGTGCCGCTCGCTGTCGCGGATGCGAAGGCGGCAAAAGCAATGGTCGCCATGAGGGCCGCTGTTACGCCGCGCCCGCCTTCCAGTAAACCGAAACTAATGCCTTGGGTGTTCGCCGTGCCCCATAAGCGGGTTGCTTTCAGGAGAGCCGCCCAAAAGGTAAGGATCGACGTGATGCCCCAAAAGGCTTGGAGAACGAGCATCTGATTGAAACTCGGGATATTCAGCATGAACAGCCCGCCGGTTCCCGTGGCAACCAGTGAGAAAGTGAGTAGGCGGCGTGCAGAAACTCGGTCCGCCAACCAACCACCGGGGAAGTAGCAAATAAGCGCCAGAATACCGAACATGGAACTCAGAAACCCGAGTTCAGTGCTGGAAACCTGAAACACCTCTTCGAGCGAGGTCTGGAAGGTCTTTCGCATATAGGGCAGCAGATATATTGCTTCGCCCGCGAGCATTAAGCTCGCCATATAAACCCAGCGGCGCCAATTTTCGCTCAATTGGGAAACTTCGCTTGTAATCCGGCGACCTGATCATCGGTCAAGAACCGCGTCTTACAATCTTTCAACATCAAAAACAGCTTTGCCGTTTCCTCTAACTCTTCGGTCGCATAGACGGCGTCTTCAAGCGATTTTCCGGCGACCACGGGACCATGATTGGCGAGTAGCACCGCATGATGGTCAGACGCCATTTCCCGGACGGCCTTGGCAAGATCGAGGTCACCCGGTGCAAAGTACGGCACCAGTGGCAGGGTGCCGATTTTCATGACGTAGTAGGCGGTGATCGGCGGCAAGACGTTCTTCGGGTCCACGTCCGCCATACAACTGACCGCGACCGAGTGGGTTGAATGAAGATGGACGACAGCGCCCGTCTTGGGACGTTCTTCGTACATGGCAATGTGGAGAAAGGTCTCTTTGGTCGGTGGGGCGCCCGAAATCAGATTGCCGTTATCGTCGAGCTTGGAGATTTTGGCGGGATCGAGATTGCCCATGGTGGAGCCGGTGGGTGTCATAAGCCAGCCATCATCGATCCGTGCGCTGATATTGCCCGATGAGCCGAAGGTGAGGCCTCGGTCATACATGGATTTGGCAAGGCGCGTGATGTCGTCTCGCATTTTGGTTTCTTGGCCCATCTATGCGTCTCCCCCTTGGAGCATCTCCAATGCATTTTCGAAAAAATTAACTTCACCAAAGTTGCCCGACTTTAAGGCCAACGCAATCTCAACGGGCCCGATGGATTCTGTCCACGGGACGCCAGGTGATATTTCTGGGCCAATGCGGAGCGCTTCTATATTGAGTGCCTTGACCACGGCGCCTGAGGTTTCGCCGCCAGCGGCGATCAGCCGGTCTACGCCATTCTCAACCAAAGAGCCGGCGATCTCCCCTAACACGGCTTCGATTTTCTCACCCGCATCCATGGTGCCGTACTTGGCTTGAACCTTGGCAACCTCTTCAGGGGCATCAGAGGAATAAATGAGTACGGGGCCGGCGCTGAGGAGTGGTTTTGCCCAAGCGATGGCTTTGTCTGCGACGTCTTCGCCGTCCATGACCGCTTTAGGGTCAATTTTGAAAGCCGGATGGTTGCTTTGCCAAGCGGCCACTTGCTCGCGGGTACGGATGGAGCAACTTCCTGCGAGGATCGCCTGGTGACCATTTTGCGCGGGCAATCGGGCGCCTGCAGTGCCTTTGAGTAAACCGGCAACGCGATAGTTTTCGGGGAGGCCAAGGGCGATGCCGGAGCCGCCGGTGATGAGTTTGAGGTTTCCGGATGCGGCACCAATGGTCATCAGGTCCGGGTCGTCGATAGCATCCACGATGGCATGGCGCACGCCGGCTTGGCGGAGATCATCATAGGCGGTGCGGACCGCATTCTCGCTGCGTATGACGGTGGTGTGTTCAACCAGGCCGACTTGGTGCGATGTTTGCCGGCCCAATACCCGGACTAAATTCGCATCGGTCATCGGCGTCAGAGGATGATCGCGCATGCCGGAATCCGATAGTAATTCGTCGCCGACGAAGAGATGGCCCTTATAGATTGTCCGCCCGTTGGTGGGAAAAGCGGGACAGGCGATGGTGAAGTTCTCGTCTAGCGATTCCATAAGCGCGTCTGCTACGGGGCCGATATTGCCGTCATCGGTGGAATCGAAGGTGGAGCAATATTTGAAGAAGAATTGCTGTGCGCCTTGGCCTCGTAACCAGGCAAGCGCCTCCAGTGATTGATCGACTGCCTCTGTGGCTGGAATGGTGCGTGACTTCAATGCAATCACCACGGCTTGTGCATCGCCGATATCAAGATCGCCATTCGGTACGCCGATCAACTGGATTGTCGGCATGCCTTGTTTGACGAGTGTGTTCGCCAAGTCAGTCGCGCCGGTGAAGTCGTCTGCAATGCATCCCAGTATAATGGTCATGTGGATTCCGTGATTTACGATGTGTTTTGTTTGTATGGATTACCATTTCACCACGATTTCCGCGAGGAAGAGTGGGAGATCTATGTGGGCTGAAGTGTTTTCATAAGCTGGCCCACGCTATCCAGTGTTTCTAAATCCGCGACCATGGCAACCGCATCATCGCTTTGGCCGGTTGAAATAACCCCGTCCGCGCAATCGGTGAACTTTCCGACGATGTCGTCCCAGGTGGCGGGCTCTTCGGACCAACCGCGTGCGTAAGAGCGTGCATGGTTAATGGTGCGTCCGTCTTTCAAATGGAAGGTAATTCGCATTTCCGCCCAATTGACGCCATCCACCCCCCATTGTCCGTGATGATGGGCGAAGTCCTCTGGCACGGTGATATCGACCTTCTTCATGAGAGGCTGCACATCGCCTTTATCAACACGGGATTGATCGTATTGGGCGAGGCCGTTCTTACCGTCGATCAGGCTGACGGCGATGGACCATTTGAGGCTGTAGCGGGCCTTGTAGGAATCTGCGACCTCGTCATAGCAAGCAATGGCGCGGGCCTGTGGGGTGACTTCCGCATGCACACGTTCAATTTCATCGGCGTTGACCCCGTGTTCAGTAATGACGTCGAGCACTGCATCAATGGTCGATGCAGGGGCGGTAGAGCCCGGGTGGAAACAAACGATGGTCGTGTTTTCCGCCAATTCCCAACGGGTACCCAACTCTTCGGTCATGCGCGACAGGTCATAGCCATCCTCGCCGGAAAAACAGACCGCGAGGCCGAACTTTTCGTGTCCGCCCACATCGGTTTCCGACGGCTCGATAATATCCGGGTCCATCTGGTATCCGCGTTCGGCCAACAAAGTTGCGAAGACACCGCATTTTGCCCCATGGCCCACATGGAAGGCCTTTCCCATGGAACCCACATTCTTCCGCAGGCCGGACCCTTCGGACGCGGCAACCGCAATCGCCATACGCGTCTGATCAACATCGAGCCCGCCCATGCGCGCGCCCGCGACTGCAACGCCGATGGAGCCCAGGATGGCGTTAGGGTGCCAGCCTCGGTCTAGAAGCGCCGGGCGGATGCCGCGCGCGACCCGGCTTTCCACCTCGAAGCCGGTAATGAAGCCCGCCATCAGGTCACGCCCCGATAGCGCTTTGTCTTCCGCATAAGCCAATGCGCCCGGCACCATGACCACGCTCGCATGGGTCACACCCTTCGTGTAGTCGTCATATTCTTGGGCGTGCGTCGCGGTGGCGTTCACATAGGCGGCCAAGGGCGAAGAAGTGCGGTCCTTGTGGCCGATGACACTGGCGCGTCCATTGCCTCCCATATGGCGGGCTGTATCGAGTGCAATGAGCGTGGATTGTTCGTTTGCCCCCGCAAGCGCGATGCCCGCCATGTCGAGAATGCGAAGTTTTGCGGATTGTTTTGCTGCATCGGGAATGTCTTCCCACGGCGTCTCGATTGCGAGTTTCGCCAATGTTTCCGTAACGCCCATGATGCAGCCTTCCTATGGTTTAGGGTGTTGCCGCTGTTGCGATGTCAGCGGCGTTTGCCAGGTCTGCCGCATTGCGGCACGTTTCAATCAGCTTTTCAGTGCCCACGTCGCCCAACATCGGCAGGCAGAGATCGCGTGTCTTATCGTCCATCTGTGTGTCGCTAATGGGGTTTTCGAGGCTGCCGAGTGCTTTCTCGATATATTTTTCCAGCGTCCGCCCATCCTTGGTGGTGATGGTGATGCCCATGGCGTCTGCGGGGACCGTTGCATCGATTCCCGGCTTTACCTTTTGGCGGAGCGCCACCGTAACGGGGTCGTTGACCGCTTCGTCGGAGAACTCAGCCTCGCCGCCTTTGCCGTGTTGAACGGCGATGGCACATGAATGGTAGATGCTGAACTTACCTTCGAGACCGGTGCGCGGGCTGTCTTTCCCGGTGAGCTCCAGCACCAAAGGATGGACCTTGAGTGCGATGCTCTCGATATCATCCGGTGTTAGGCCGTGTTCTTCGCGGAGTTGGATGCAGCCATCGATGCCCGGATGCACCACTACGCCGCAGGCGAATGGTTTGTAGGAGTTCTGAGAGATCAGATATTTCTCGCCGAGCCCGTCTGTGATGAATGAATAATCTTGCTTGGTCGATGTGACATTCGCCCAGCCGCGTTTTGCCTCAATGCCTTGTTCGGAGCTGGTGAAGCCGTTGCCCGCAAGCATTGCCGACATCAATCCGTTCTTGGCCGCATTGCCCACATGGAAGCTTTTGCACATGGAACCGAACATCTCCCGCATGCCCGATGATTGGGTGGCGGCAAGGCCCATGGCCCAACGGGTTTGTTGGGAATTGTGCCCCAGCAATCGGCTGGCGGCGGCGGCGGCGCCGAAAATGCCTGCAGTGCCCGATATATGCCAGCCCACGCTGTAGTGATCGGGCGATACCGATTGGCCGAGACGGCAGGTAACATCGATGCCGAGGATCATGGCATGGAGAAATTCGGCGCCGGAAATCTGTTTCTGTTCGGCGATGGGCAGGATGGCAGCGACAATGGGACCTGCGGGGTGAATGGCGGTCGCCAGATGCGTATCATCGAAATCGAACACATGGCTTGAAATACCGTTGATCAGGGCTGCACTGAGCCCATCGGTTTCTTCCTCTCGACCGAGGATGGAGGCTACGGACGCACCACCGTTCGTCCCAAGGGTCTTAAGAACGATATCCACTGATTCATGACGGCAGCCGCCGACGGCGACGCCGATCCAATTCAATAGGGTGCGCGTTGCTTCGTATTTAACGTCACTCGGAATATCGTCGAAGCGCGAATTGAGGACGAAGTCGGCAAGGGTGGCGGTAACGCTTTCGGGGTTATCTGACATGGTGGTTTATGCGTCCTCCGTGCCAAAGCCGCTGCCGGCCTTGCGGTACTCGTCGCGCGGCGGACTGAAGATATCGAGTATTGTCGCGCCGTCGGGACCGGCCATGATCGTGTGTGGGACATTAGGCGGTGTGCGCCAGAAATCGCCCTTTTTTACGGGGAACTCTTCATCATTTTGATACCGAATGGCGGTGCCTTCCAGCAGGACACCCCATTGTTCCTCCGGGTGATGGTGCACTGTACCGACTGCGTTGGGCTCGACTGTCACCACGGACAACATGGCATGGTCGCCGGGGAATATGCGTGTGTTGATGCCGGGTGCCAATTCTCGGGCGATGCCCAGGGTCGTGTCGTGAAGATTAAAAAGCGTGTCTTCGCTCATTGTGTCCTGCCCATGTTCTTGTTTTTCGTCATTGGCTCTAACAGAGCGAAGCCGGAGGGAGCCGTCAAGAGCGGGCCTGTTTTTCCACTGCCCGGAGCCCTATAAAGAAACCACATAAAAGGGGAGAGCCTTATGGCCCGCATCGCAATCGTATCCATCATGTTGGAAGTGAATTCTTTTTCACCGGTGACCACGGAAGAGGATTTCCGTAAATCCTGTTACATGGTCGGCGACGAAATTCTTGAAGACGCGAAGAAAACAGCCCCGCTGGTGGCCCGCGAGATCAAGCCATTCATCAAGACAATGGACGAGACCGGCGATTGGACGCCTGTTCCCACCATTTGTACTTATTTCGAGCCCTGGGGGCCCATCGATGAAGGGTTCTTCAAGCGCTATCTCGCTGACGTGCGCAAAATGCTAGAGGACGCCGAAAGCGAGGCGCCGCTGGACGGTGTCTATATCTGTAATCACGGTGCCATGGCGGCAACCCACGGGGAGGACCCGGACGGCGAGCTTTACGAAATGGTGCGCGATGTGGTCGGGCCGGACATTCCCGTGGTGGTGACGGTGGACCTTCACGCCAATATTTCCGAACTGATGATGGAAAAGGCCGACATCATCATTTCCTACAAAACCAACCCTCACGTGGATCAACCGGAACGCGCCACCGAAGCGGCCCACATCCTAAGGCGCATGTTGAAGGGCGAACGGTTTGCCAATAGTCGCATTCGGCTGCCCATAACACCACCTTCGGTCCGTCTTCTTACCGCGCCGAAGGGCACCTACGCAGATGCGCTCCGGGCGGCAACCAAGGCGGAGCAGGAAATTGACGGCCTGGAGAGTGTTTCCGTCGTCGGTTCGTTCTCGTTCGCCGATCTCTCCAAATGCGGGCTCACCGTCATGGCCTATGGGGAGCAGGCGGCAGCGGATGAAATTACCAACCGATTGGCGCAAGAAATTTGGAAGGGCCGTGAGGACTTCTTGGTGCGGCTCACCTCGGTGGAGGACGCAGTGGCCGAAGCAGTGGCTGCCGGCAAATCCGGTGGTACCAAGAAAGTGTGCCTGGCCGATGTGGCTGATAACCCCGGTGGTGGCGGTTGCGGCAATACCACGGGCTTCTTTTTGCCGTTGATTGAATCCGGCGCAGAGAATGTCTGCTGTGGCCTGTTTTCCGACCCCGCGGTGGCGGCAGAGGCCCATGAGAAAGGCGTTGGCGCCACCTTCGAGGCAACCTTCAATCGCGATCCTGCTTATGATTTCACCGAGACCTTTACCCGCGAAGTGGAAGTGTTGGCGCTGACCGATGGCTTCGTAGAAGGCCGCCGCGGCTGCCGGGAAGGTCGCACCATGAAGCTCGGCCTCAGTGCTGCATTAAAGGTGGGCGGCGTTACGTTCCTGGTCATCAGCCGCCGCATGCAAATGTATGATCCGGCCTTGATTGAGCAATTCGGCCTCGACATCGCGAGCTTCTCCACCATCGCCCTAAAATCCCGCGGCCATTTTCGCGCGGGCTTCGATATCTTCTTTGAGAATGATGAAATCTTCGAGGTGGATGCGCCGGGGCTAACGACGCCGATGCTCACGCGGTTCGATTGGAAGGCGTTGCCGCGGCCGTGCTACCCGATTGATGAAGATGCGGTTTGGGAAGGAGCTGAGGGGTAACCCTCAGTGCATCTCGGCTACCGGCGTTTTGACCGGTTGGCCGTCAAAGAACAGCGTTAGATTTTCGATCATTAAATCCGCCATGGCTTGGCGGGTTTCGGTGGTCGCGCTGGCGTGATGAGGTTGCACGATGACGTTATCGAGGCCGATCAAGTCCTCCGGCGCACTAGGCTCCTTTTCGAGCACGTCCAAAGCGGCACCGGCGATGACATTGTTTTTCAGCGCTTGCGCCAAGGCCCGTTCGTCGACGACGGAGCCTCTTGCGATATTGATAAGCATTCCTCTGGGGCCGAGGGCCTTTAGGACGTCCGCATTGATTAGCTTTTCGGTTGCCGGGCCGCCGGGACAGGTCAGCATGAGGAAATCTACATTGGCCGCAAGCTCTGCCGGGTCTGCGTAATAATCGTTCGGCAGGTCTTTTTTGTTGGGTCCCTGATAGCTGACCGTCATATCGAAAGCTTCGGCGCGTTTGCCGACGGCTTGGCCGATGCGCCCGAAGCCGACCATGCCCAGGCGCTTGCCGGTGACCTTGGTCGTGTAGGCCATGGTGCCGTTCGCTAGCCAATCGCCCGCGCGGGTATATTTGTCGCCGATCACGACGCCCCGCGAAATGGCCAGCATCAAGGCCATGCCGAGATCGGCGACGCAGTCGGTCAACACGCCCGGCGTGTTGGTGACCATGATACCGCGTTCTTTTGCGGCAGCCACATCGACTGTGTTGTAGCCAACCCCCATGACCGAAATCATCTTGAGGTTTGGCATGCGGTCCATGAGGGCGGCGTCGAGCGTGCCGGACGAGCCGGAACAGACAACGCCCGTTGCGTCCTCACCCACATCGGCCAGCAATGCGTCCTTGTCATCCGCCCGGTGGTAGTCGCGAAACGTGAACCGGTCGTGTGGCAGGGTTTCGTCGCCGGGTGGTTGCAGGCGCGATGTGATGAGAACGGTTTCGGGCATTGGTCAGTCCTTATTTTTTCTTGCCGCTTTTTTTACGGGAAGATTTTTTGGCGACATATTCTTGGAAGCGATCTGCCAAGGCACGGGAGCTATTGGTGAGTACCGCCATGTCCGAACCGACAGCCACATAAGTGTAGCCCCAATCGATCATTTGTTTGGCCTGGGCTTCGTCGCCCGTGAGATAGCCCGCTGGTTTACCAGCCTTTTTACAATAGCCGACCGCTTTCTTAATCATCTTCTGCACGTCGGCGTGATAGGGGTTGCCAATATGGCCCATGGAGGCGGAAAGATCGCTCGGGCCGACGAAGATGCCGTCCACACCGGGCACTTTGGCTATCTCCGGAATGTTCTCGACGGCTTCTGCGGTTTCGCACTGAAGGATGACGCACATTTCCTTATGCGCATTCAGATAATAGTCCTTTGTGGCCCCATAATTATTCATGCGCGCCAGGCTCATGACGCCGCGCACGCCGCCATTTTGTGGGTAGCGCACGGCAGCCACTGCTGCTGCGGCTTCTTCGGCGTTTTGGATCATCGGGAAGAGGATGGTTTGGGCGCCGATATCGAGCACACGCTTGACCATCACCGGATCGTTCCACGGCACGCGCACCATCGGTTCCGCATGACCTTGCTGGGCGACCTGGAGTTGGAGCAACACGTCGACCAATTCGTTCGGCGAATGCTCCATATCGATGACCGTCCAGTCGAAGGCGGCGACCTGGCTCAGCATTTCAGCGACGAGTGTCGAGCGAAGACCACTCCAGAGACCAATTTGATAATCGCCACGCTTGATGGCGGCTTTAAATTTGTTTTTGCGAAGGTTCATAATGTTTTCCAGTCGTTTGGTCGTTTACAGGTGATTAGTGATGAAGTTCCGGCTCCGGAATCGGATCGGTTGATTGCAGATAGTCGAAGTCACAGCCCTTGTCGGCCTGTTGAATATGTTGCGCGTACATCCAGCCATAGCCGCGCGGGTAATGCGGTTTGGGCGGTGTCCAGGCGGAGCGGCGCTTGGCGAGGTCTTCCTCGCTCACTTCCATATTGAGCGTACGGCCGAAGATGTCGAGCGTGATCATGTCGCCGGTCTCAATCAAGGCAAGATTGCCGCCGATGAAAGCTTCTGGTGCTACATGGAGAACACACGTGCCGTAGGAGGTGCCGCTCATGCGCGCGTCCGAAATGCGAACCATGTCGCGGACGCCCGCTTTCAACAGCTTTTTGGGGATCGGCAGCATGCCCCATTCCGGCATGCCGGGGCCGCCCACAGGGCCTGCATTTTTCATCACGATAACAGAATCCGCTGTTACGTCTAAGTCCGGGTCGTCGATGCGCGCCAGCAAGTCCGGGTGGCTCTCGAACACCACAGCGGGGCCGGTATGATTGTAGAACTTTGGATCAGCGGCGGTGTGCTTGATGACCGCGCCGTCCGGACAAATGTTGCCCTTAAGCACGACGAGCCCACCTTCTTCGGACATGGGGTTGTCTCGGGTGCGGATGACCTCATCGTTATAGACCTCGGCGCCGTCGATATTCTCTCCGAGCGTTTTGCCGTTTACTGTTGCCGCGTCCGTATGGAGTAGGTCGCGAATGCGGTTCAGCAAAGCGCGCAGGCCGCCGGAATAATAAAAGTCCTCCATCAGGAAGCGCCCTGACGGCTGAATGTCGGCCAGTACAGGCGTTTTACGGGATAGTGTGTCGAACATCTCCAAGCCCACACCCAGACCAAGTCTGTGGCCGATGGCGAGCAAATGGATGGCGGCATTAGTCGAGCCGCCGAGTGCCATCACTGTGGTGATTGAATTTTCCAAATTTTCCCGCTTGATGATGTCGCTGGGGCGATAATCTTCCCAAACCATATCGACAATGCGGCGACCGGTAGCGGATGCCATGCGGGCGTGATTTGAATCAGCAGCCGGTATGGAGGCAGCACCGGGGAGTGTCATACCCAGAGCCTCGGCAGCGGATGTCATGGTGGAGGCGGTGCCCATGGTCATGCAGTGACCGGGCGAGCGGGCAATACCGCTTTCTGCTTCATACCATTCTTCCTCGCCGATGGTGCCGGCGCGCAGCTCGTCCCAAAAGCGCCAGCTGTCGGTGCCGGAGCCTAAGAACTGGTTACGGTAATTGCCACGCAGCATGGGGCCGGCGGGTACGAAAATCGCGGGGATGTTCATGCTGGCAGCCCCCATCAACAGGGCGGGCGTCGTCTTGTCACAACCGCCCATAAGAACGACACCGTCGATGGGATGACTGCGGAGAAGCTCTTCGGCTTCCATGGCCAGCATGTTGCGGTAGAGCATGGTCGATGGCTTCACGAACGGCTCCGACAAGCTCATAGCCGGGAGCTCAATAGGAAACCCGCCTGCCTGCCAGACGCCGCGCTTCACTTCTTCCACGCGCACTTTGAAATGCGAATGGCACTGGTTGATCTCGCTCCAGGTATTGATGATCGCAATAGCCGGCTTGTCGTGAAACTCTTCGGGCCCATAGCCCATTTGCTTAGAGCGTGAACGATGGGTGAAGGCGCTTAAGGATACGCCCTTGTACCAGCGCTGACTGCGCAGTTGGTCCGGCTTAATTCTCTTTTTCTCTGCCATGGTGGCCTCCCCAGCGGCGAATTTATGGTGCCATAATTTGGCGCTACGGTAAGCGGGCACGCGCGGTTTTGCAATGTCTCTCTGATACTTTTCACCCTTGTCGGGGAGAGGAATTGCGCATTGGCAGTGCGATGGATACAAATCACTAAAGGGAAATTTCCATTGAGGGAGAGTGACATGACTGACGGCGGTATGGTTCAAGACAAGGTAGTGGTGGTCACCGGTGCGGGGCGTGGCATTGGGCGCGGATTTGCGCTGATGATGGCCGAGCATGGTGCGAAGGTCGTGGTGAATGATATTGGCGCTGCGGTGGACGGTGAAGGCTCAGACGATACGCCCGCCGACGAAGTCGTGAATATGATCCGGGATGCCGGTGGCGAGGCGGTGGTTTGCCGCGAAAGCGTTTCGGAGGCCAAAGGCGGCGAAAAGATTATCGAAGCGGCCCTGGATAGTTTCGGGAAGATCGATGCGGTCGTGAACAATGCGGGTATTCTCCGCGATACAATCTTCCACAAAATGACCGAAGAAGAATGGCATGCGGTTATTGGTGTGCATCTAAACGGCAGCTTCTTTGTGAGCCGTGCTGCAGCGCCTCATTTCCGCAAGCAAAGCTCCGGCTGCTTCGTGCATATGACATCGACTTCCGGCCTAATCGGTAATGTGGGGCAGGCGAATTATTCGGCGGCCAAGATGGGCATTCTCGGCCTGTCGAAATCCATTGCCTTGGATATGGCGCGGTTTCGGGTGCGGTCCAATTGCATTTCGCCGTTTGCGTGGAGCCGGATGATCGGCTCAATCCCTACAAATACGCCGGAGCAAGCCGAGCGCGTGGACAAGCTCAAGCAGATGACGCCTGAAAAAATAGCTCCTATGGCAGTCTATCTCAGCAGTCACGCGGCGGATGAGGCGAATGTGACCGGACAAATTTTCGGTGTCCGCAATAACGAGATTTTCTTGTTTAGCCAGAACAGGCCTTTACGGTCCGTGCAACGAACAGATGGCTGGACGCCGGAGAGGATTGCGGATCATGCGATCCCCACATTCGATGCGCATTTCTATGATTTGTCCGTGTCGGCTGAAGTGTTCAGTTGGGATCCCGTATGACCAAAACAATCCGCTATTTCTATAACCATTCTTCGCCATGGACTTACTTTGGCCATGAGCGATTTTTGGCGTTGGCGGAAAAGTATGACGCTAAGATCGATTTTCGGCCTTGTGAATCAGCGGTTATTTTTGCCCAATCCGGCGGCTTGCCCGTCGCCAAGCGGGCGCCGCAACGGCTGGCAAACCGTCTTGCGGAATTGAGACGTTGGCGAGATTTTTTGGGAATGCCGATGATTATCGAAAGCGCCCAGAAGGGGCCGGCGATGAATTGGGCGAACCGGATTGCCCTCGCTCATGGGGAAGCCGGTGGTGATGTTGGGGCGATGTCCTCGGCGTTTCTCAAAGCACGTTGGGCGGAAGACCGGAATATGAGCACGGAAGACGCGATGGTTGAAATCGTCAATGGACTTGGTTTTGACGGAGCCTCCCTTTGGGCGCGCAGCCGGTCGGACGAGATTTGCGCCTTGTATGACCGCTACACTGAAGAAGCGATGGCGGCGAATGTGTTTGGTGCACCAACATACATCCTTGGCGATGAGTTGCTTTGGGGGCAGGACAGGCTCGACTTTTTGGAGCGCTCGCTCGCGGCGTCCTAATCATGAGAATCGCCTATCTCAATATCAACAAGGCCGTAAAAGAGCGTGGGCGACGGTTGATCGATTATTTGGCGGTGCTCGATGCGGACGTGATTGGGCTCGGCGAAATGACCCGTTCCAACGCGGATACTTTTCGCGATGGTTTTGCAGCTCTTGGCTACAGTCACAGTTGTTTCAAAGCGCCGGACGGCCCTAAAGGCAGTATTGGGGTGGTATCGAGAAACCGGCCTAACCAGATGCGCATTGCTTATATGCAGTCTCGTTCCGGCCATGATGGAATTCCGCGAATGGCCCAGCTTCAGGTGCGCGGGCTCGACCTAACGTTTGTCTATTTTCCCAATCAAATAAAAAAGCTGCCCTATTTCAGGCGGCTCCTGCGGGATGGGCGCAAGTTGGTTCGTTCCGGTTCCGCCGCTGCGCTCATCGGTGATTTTAATACTGGCGACAAAGAAGACTATGGCGGGCCGAAAGGATTCTTTACCGGTCAGGCGGAGTTCGATGGTCTGAAACGCATGGGCTTTCGCGATGTTATGCTGGAAGGCAACCCCGGCGGGCGGGAGTGGACTTGGATGAGCACGTTCGGAAATGGCTTTCGGCTGGACCAATCCTTAGGCACGGAAGGTTTTGCCGAAAGGGTCAACGCCGCACGCTACGACCACACGCCGCGCGAGACGCGCCTGACGGACCATAGCGCTATGGTCATCGATTTGGCGTAAGGCGTGGATAGGGGAGGCCGGCCACCTCTCGCAGACGCGCGAATTTACCCGGGTATCCAGTTTCGCGATCCAATTGCCGCTGTGTTTGTTGTATTATTGTAGCGTGCAGCGCGATATACTGACTTTTGGTACATTTTTAAAATTTAATGTGCCCGCATCGTTAAGACGGCTGCGAACGTGACAGCGTAGGTTTACCATTCTGTCCGCATATTTATGTTACTGCCCCGGTATGCCTTTAGGCATTCCGATGTCGGTGCGCAGGCTTTACCGAAGAATAATACGGAAATTTTGCTTCACTAGTCACGTGTCCGCCTTTCTGGCGCACAGTCCATCTATATCTTTGAAGTAATTGTATTTATTAAGGAGCGAAGTAATAGTGAAAGAGCATTTATTGTTCACACCGGGACCGGTCAATGTCGCGGGGAACGTAAGAAACGCAATTTGCAAAGATGATATTTGTCACAGAGAAGTGGAATTCGAAGATTTATTGAGAAGCGTCGAAACCAAGCTTTTGAAATTATTCAAAACGACGGAAAAATCGGGTTACAGAGCCGTTGTCATTACCGGGTCAGGTACGGCTGCAAACGAGGCCATTCTGTCCTCCGTCGTTGGTGATCAACATATATTGGTCCTGTCGAATGGTGAGTTCGGGGAACGCCTGCACGCCATATCAAAGATTCATAACCGAAATACGCATGTACTGGCTTTCCCTTGGGGCGAGAGTTTAGATCTGGCGTGTATAGAGGATTATCTGAAGGACCATCGGATCGATGTGGTCGCGATGGTGCATCATGAAACCAGTTCCGGGATGCTGAATCCTCTAAAGGAGATTGGCGCTCTTTTAAAGACGAATGGCGTACTGTTTATCGTTGATTGCGTCAGCAGCGCCGGGGCTGAGGCAATCGAACTGAAGAAATGCGGTATTGCATTCTGTTCCAGCTCAAGTTCGAAGGCGATTGGTTCCCACGCGGGACTTTCCTTTGTCATTGGAAAGACGCAGGAATTTGAAAAGCTGAAAAACCTACCCGCTAAAACTAGCTATCTGAACTTGGCGACGTTCTATCAATTCATGAAAACCCGTACGCAGACTCCGAACACGCCCGCTGTGCCACTGTTCTTTGCTCTTGAGCAGTCGCTTATCAATATCCTCAGCGAGGGTGCTTCAAACCGATCTGCGGATCTGCGCCATAAGGCGGAGGTTTTACGACAAGGGATGTTGCGGTTGGGCTTAAAGCTCCTACTTGATCAGAAAGACATGTGTTGCGTCCTCACGGCGGTTCATCTGCCGGCCCATATTGATATGACAGCCTTCCAGCAGAGGCTGCGGGCGCAAACCATCATTATTTATGAAGGCAAGGGTTGCTTTAAGAACCGTGTATTTCAAGTCGGTAACATCGGCGAGCTGTCATTGGCTGATATTCAGTTCTTTTTGGATACGCTCGGTAATGTCCTAAGTGAGATGGAAGAGAAACGACCGCAGCCGATCGGAGTCCTCGGTGGGCACAATTCAATCTTCACCCCCGTCAATGTGGCGGCAATTTAAAGGGTTGCTCGACAGGTCAACAGCGCATGAACAATAAACTGACCCGGCTATGGGCGACGAAAAACAAGGATGACGAATGGTGGTCATCATTTGTGACGTCGCCGATTGCTATTGCCGTCAATTACATGGTCGTTGACATAAAATGGCTAACGCCCAACAGGATTACGCTGTTTTCTTTCCTTGTCGCGATTGTATCGGCGCTTTTTATCGTTGGCGGCGGCACGACGAATTTTTTCATCGCGGCAATCCTTATCCAACTTAGCCATGTGCTCGATTGTATGGACGGTCAGATGGCTCGGTATCGCGGAGTGCCGTCACAGTCTGGCAGCTACTATGACAAGCTAACCGATCAAGTTCAGGTATTGCTGTGGTTTGGTGCCGCTGGTTATGCCGCTCATGCGCAATCACAAGACGTTACGCCGCTGTTTCTGACATTTGTCGGCGTCACTTTTTACATGCTGCGCGGATACTCGAAGTACATTGCTTTGTTCTCCCAAGTGACGGAAGACAGGGACTATCTGGACAATCTCGCTAGGCAAGAACGTGCGTTACAAAAGCAAAACGTCGCCGGGTTGGAGTTTAGTTTTGTGGCTAACTTACGTTGGTTTGTCGCCGAGCAACCAAAAGTTTTCTCCTTCGATGAAGGTGTTTTGATCTTTATGCTTTCACTGGCTCTCGTGCTCGACGGCTTAACGCCAATGCTATGGCTCTTTGCCGCAACGCAGATTATTTACGGTCTGGGGCGAGGTTGGCAGCGTGGTTATCAAATTGGACGGGGCGAAAATATTTCACGTCGGAAGTAACCAACCCTAAACGACATTTCGGTCCGGGAAACGACCCGTTCCATAGAAAGAAGCCAACATGAAAGCGATCATTCTAGCGGCTGGCATGGGTTCGAGAATTCGACCTCTGACGGACAACCGGCCCAAAAGCCTTTTGAAGGTCGGTGGCAAAACGATTTTGGAAATGATGCTGTCTCATGTTCAGCAATGTGGCATTAGCGAAGTGGTATTTGTACTTGGGTATCTTCGGGATCAAATCGTAGATTATGTCGCGAAGCACTTCCCGGACTTGCAGGTGACTTACCTCGTAAACCACAAATACCCGACCACAAACACCGGATATTCGCTCATGTTGGCGCTGCGGGAGACAAAGGGCTCGCCGTTTATAAAATTCGATGCGGATGTCGTGTTTGATAGGGACATCCTAAGCTGGCTGATCAACAGCGAGCATGAGAACTGCCTATGTATTGATAAGAATATTCAATTGGATGCTGAGGAAATCAAAGTTACGATTAGGGACGACAACAAGGTAGTGAGGGCCAGCAAATCGGTTCGCCCAATAGATGCCGTCGGTGAATCCATCGGAATTGAAAAGATCAGCAGCCAGACTGGCAGTCTTCTGTTGGCAGACCTCCAAAAGGCCATGCGGGATGCGGCTAACCACCAACAATACTACGAAGATGCCTACGAGCGACTTATCGCCCAGGACGTTCCGTTTCACGCTCTCGATATATCGGGATTAAAATGGACGGAGATCGATACCGAGGAAGATTTTGCGGCGGCTGAAAAGATGTTTCGCCGATAGTTATCGAGCGGTTCTCGCCAGCACGCGTGCGACCACCTTTATTGGAACGGTAAAATACTACTGAAACCGCCTGATAACGCCTTTAATTCCGGCAATCATTTTTTGTCCGATCACGAAAGTGAAAAGTAACTCTATCGTTGCAATCATCAGGGTTATGGGAATGACAGTGGAAGCCTCGATTGCCGAGTATAGGTTGAACAGTGTGAGATAGGCGATCCAAGTCGTCGCCATGCAGAGCGTAGACACGAGAAAAGTGAGGGTGAAGTTTGGCGGTGCGCCTTCGACTGTATTGCGTGCGGTGAAAAATGCGCAAGCTCCCGAAGAAACAGAAAAAAGCAGGGGCCAAAAAATCGAATCAGGGCGGATGAAAAGTTGGGCATCTAGGATGTACATGGACAAGAGACCACAGCCAATGCCGATTGTTGCGGGTCGTTGCCACCAATGAAGGGTCCGCATTTGACTGGATATGGCCAAAACCAAGATGGCGAATGCTAGGCCAACGACAAGAAGAGTTACTAAAAGGGATGATCCCACTGCTAATATTTCCTTGTCGCTTTTCGGTTTGAGAAATTGATTTGAATGATTACGGGATAAGAAGTGATGGGATGGTCTTCAGTCTCAGCGAAATTTCCGTTAATGCCGGGTGGCGCCGATGGTGGTGCTACAGGAAATCCTTTCCTATAAGAGTGTAAGCACCTGAACTGTCGCCCTTGCGGCTAAATTTTTTGGACGCGGCTTTTTGAATTTGGTCGCGTGCCGTGTCGAAAGTTTCCAAAATTGTCACTTCATTTGCTGTCATCTCGGGATTGAAATGTCGGAGAACATCGATTGAGATGAAGAATGAAATTTCCTTCACATCGGCATATCCCCAGAAACAGACGCGGTCTTTCTTAAGATCGAACTGTCGGGCCGCATTTGGAAAGCCCAACTTTGCGTTTCGAGACCCGGTTGATGGCATCATCGAGAATTTCATCGCCTGAATTTCCTCATTGCCTCGGAACAACTTGTGCCTTGGGGGGGCATCCCCTTTAGAAAATTGCTATCTGGTGCCTGGGACGAAATCGGACGTAGCGATTTACTTTTTGGGCGCTGATGCAACGGTTTCAGACTTCTTTCCAGGTTGTTCGGATGGACGGTTAGGTCCTTGCACTTCCTTAGCGGTCTTAGCTTCCTTATCGTCACCTTGAGCCGTCGAGAAGTTTTTAAATGACATCTGAAAAACCTTTCATATGAACTGAAAACTAATTTTTACTAATACCGTATATGGGATTTTATAAGTAAATATACAATAATTTCATAATAAAAAACAAAATTATTAATGATTATCATTAATATATACCACGATGGTAAAAAATACTGAAACATTAAGTATTTTAATAAATATGGATAAATAATTGAAATAATGTAGTAAATATTTAATTTTTTTGACGTTAATACATTATAATATAGTCTATATCTATATTATGACTTGTAAAAAATTGGTTTTTATTCAGGCATGCGCTGCGTTATTGCGCCGGAAGCGCCGTTCTCGCAGCGAATTCTCGACCGAGTTTTTTTTGTCTGCCGCGAGCACGAGTGGACTAATCCCTACAGTCATGCATTTCAGCGCAGAACTGCCATTTTTCCCATTTTGGCAGCCAGCGCGTGACAGGGTGGATCGGCCTCCGCTATGGTTCAAGCGACATAAATCTGAAATTGCGGAAGAGCCATGACCGACAGCCCCATTATCGAACGTATCGAATTTACCGCTTTTGAAATTCAAATCGAGAACATGTCCGCCGACCCTGCGGGTTTCGGTATCTCCTATACGCCGGGAAAGGCGGGGACGCATTTGCGCTTTGGAGTGCGCATTTATACGGATACGGGCGTGATCGGTGAGTATGTGCCGGGGCGCAGTCGGGTCAATGTGATTATGACCGCGTCTGAAGCGTTAGCACATCGGTTGATCGGGCAGCCGGCCTTGGCGCGCGAGAAGCACTATAACGGCATGCGCCGGTTGACGAAGCATGTGGGCGAAGTGGGCATTGGCGCACTCGACATTGCGCTTTGGGATTTGGCCGGTAAGCATTATGGCGCGCCGGTGGGCGAGTTGTTGGGGGGCTATCGGAAACGTCTGCCGGCCTACGCCAGCACTACCGGTGGCGATAAAGAGCCCGATGGTTTGTCGAGCCCGGAAGCCTATGCGGACTATGCGGAGCAGTGCTACGAGATGGGCTACCGCGCCTACAAGATGCATGGTTGGAATGCCGGCGACGTGGCTGAAGAGAGCGCCATGATTGAAGCAGTGGCGAAGCGTGTCGGTGGCAAGATGAAAATCATGTACGATGCAGCTAACCATCTTCATACACTGGGGGATGCCATTGAGGTCGGGCGGGTCTGCGACGATTGTGGCCTCTATTGGTATGAAGATCCCTATGGGGATGGCGGTATTTCTATTCACGGCCACCAAATGCTGAAGAAAAGTGTGAAGACGCCGATTTTGATTACCGAGCATATCCGAAACCTCGAAACCTCCACGGATATGATGGTCGCTGGCGCGACAGACTTTGCGCGGGCGGATCCGGACTATGATGGTGGGCTCACCGGTTGCCACAAGCTTGCCATTGCCGCCGAAGGGCTCGGTATGGATGTGGAAATTCATTCCTGCGGGCCAGCGATGCGCCAATTGATGGCGGCGTGCCGCAACGCGAATTTCTACGAGGTTAATCTCGTCCACCCAGGTTGCCCCAATGCTTGGTCTTTGCCGTTCTACGAAAATGGCTACTCTGACCAAATAGATTGCATCGGCGATGACGGTTGCGTGGATGTACCGGATTTGCCGGGGATGGGGGTCGAGTATGATTGGAAGGCAATCGAGAAGGCCGCTGTGGAGACGCGGGTGGTAAAGTAGCGGTTTGCTTGAGCTTATCACGCGAACGTAGAATATTCGTAAAATTTGCCTTATGTGCTTGAAAAGGGAAGTTCCCCGCCGTTCTGTGATGGAATTTTCTATTGTGCGGTGGATGTCTGTGGTAAGTCGGTCAGAGTATGAGCCTCACCGGAATCGGAAAATTCCCCATGCAAAAAATTGGATTTATGCGGCTACTGTTTGCGGTCCTCGTTACGACGGGTTCAATGACACCGGCGCTACAGGCCGCTGAGAAAATTGACTCTAGCGTTATTTCGAAATCCGTCATCGCGGATGTGCGAAAGTGGTTGGCACGGCCCGTCGTTTTCATTTCCATTCAGGCACAGAACCAAAAGCACTCAGGCTTGGCGCAAAGCGAAATCATCAGTCTCGATAAGCAATGGCGTCGGGAGCGCAAGGAATCGGATCAGCCACTCATTGCGGCGACGTTGAGCAATCCTCTTTCTTCCTACTTGACGCAAATTCAGTCTGCATCCGGTGGATTGTTTACGGAAATTTTCGTTATGGACCAAAAGGGACTGAATGTTGGGCAAAGTTCCGTGACGTCGGATTATTGGCAGGGAGATGAGGGAAAGTTTAAGAAGACTTTTCCAATTAGCGCAGACGCTGTGTTCGTGGATGAGGCGGAATTTCACAAGAAATCCAAAACCTGGCGGGCGCAATTGAATCTTACAATTTCCAAGGGTGGTCGTGGCATTGGCGCTGCGACCGTTGAAATGAACCTAACCGAACTCGCAAGACGGCTTGGGCAATAGAGGTGTGTCATGCGTTTTTTCGTGATTTGAAAATTTCAAAAAAGATTTTGCTCTCAATGGTTGGGCTTCTGTTCGTCGTTATTGTTGGGCAGATAGTAACGGCCAGTTTTGTTTCTCAGGTGGAGGAGGCGGATGCCGTCGCCGAACGCCAAGCGGAAATTGGAAATGCGATTGAGCGGCTTGCGAGCCTGCAGAATATTCAGAACTCAGCGATTCAAAACTTTCTGATTACCGGTAACAGACAAAATGTAGCCGACTTCAAAAAAAATGTGGCCGCGTTTGACGACACTTTTGCAACAGCGATAAAGCTGACGAATGATCTGGTGGGGCAGCGTACGCTCATTAAGCAATTTGGGGCGGACCATCAGGCGTGGATATCCAATGCGGCGGAACGTCAAATACAGCTGATGCGGAACCATTTGACGGTGAATGAAGCGCGCGCCATTGAGGCGTCTGGCCTTCCATCGCGATTGTTGACAACAGCGCGAAAGACTAAAGAGCAGCTCGAAAAAGTACTTGGCGCGGAATCCGCAAGGTTGGCCAGTGAGAAGGAAACCGTATTGGCTAACTTGACCAAAGCTGGCTTGATCGCTGCGGCAATTGTCATCCTTTTGGCCATTGTTTTCAGCATTGTATTGACCCGCGCTATCGGCAGGCCAATTGGCGCGATTACGGTTGCTATGCAGGAACTTGCTAATGGGAAACTCGATATTGAAGTGCCGGGGGCAGACCGCCGCGATGAAGTCGGCGCTATGGCGGAGACGGTGCGCGTTTTCCGGGACAGCGCCCTCGAAGTGGAAAAATTGCGTACGGAGCAACAGGAGGCCAGCGAGCAAAGGGCGAAAGACCGGGCCGAGGCCTCGGCGAACATTTCCAACCAAATTGAGACAAGCATTGGCCGTATCGCCGACGAGATGGGTGCTGCGGCCGCGAATGTAAGTACGGCTGCGCAAACCATGGTTTCGAATGCGCAGGAAACGGCGACCCAATCGTCCGCAGTTTCAGGTGCGTCCGAACTTGCCTCTAGCAATGTTCAGACCGTGGCATCTGCAGCCGAGGAACTTTCCGCTTCCGGCCGTGAAATCGGGCGTCGGGTAAAACACTCCACGGAAATTGCCGAACAAGCAGTGCGTGAAGTGGGTGAAACGAACGCCAAGGTTGGTGGGCTTTCCAATGCGGCCAGTAAAATTGGTGAAGTTGTACAGCTTATCAGTGAAATTGCCGAACAGACCAACCTACTGGCCCTGAATGCGACTATTGAAGCAGCACGCGCAGGAGAAGCGGGTAAAGGTTTCGCGGTCGTGGCATCGGAAGTCAAAAACCTTGCCGGACAGACTGCGAATGCGACGGAAGAGATTTCCAGCCAGGTCGGTGAAATTCAGTCCGCCACCCAAGGCGCTGTGGATGCAATATTGGATATCGGCAAGGTCATTGATGAGATCAATAACGTATCTGCCAGCATCGCCGAAGCGGTGGAGGAACAAGGGGCGGCAACTTTGGAGATTGCTCGAAATGTTGAGCAGGCGTCCGGCGGGACCCGTGAAGTGGCGGAAAATATTTCTAAAATCGCTGATGCCGCTGAAAGTACTCAGTCCAAGGCCGGTGACGTGTTGTCCGCAGCGGACAAAATGACCGGCATTTCCACTGATTTAAAACAGCAAGTGGGGGACTTAACCTCCCGCATCAATACAGTTTGATTGAGAGCAATTTCGGGCCGATGCACGGGTATTAATAGCAGCCTCTGTTGTTTCTATTATCGGCACTTAAATCTACGTGCAGGGCTCGCCTATCAAGGGCTCACAGTGATATGGTCCGGTCATCATGAGCACGCAATCGGCACTATCTGAAAAGACCGGGCTACCGTTAGATGCGGGGATGCTCGATGGTCTGTCTGACCCGGTGTTTCTGGTCGACCCCAGTCACGTTATCGTCGATTACAATCGCGCCGCTCAGCAATTGCTGGGCGAGGATGCGTTAAGTGTTCGATTAGATGAGCTGCTGGATAGTGAAGATATCATCGGTGCCATAGACGCGACATTAGCCGGCACGCCGGGTACACGGAGCGAAGTTTTTTTGCCCCATCCCATTGGTCGCTATTACGAACTAAATATATGGCGCTTGCCGGATTTGAAGTCCCCGGGGCCTGCTTGGGCTATGTTGGTACTCCGCGACATTACGGAGTCTAAGAAGGCAGCTCAGATGCGTGCTGATTTCGTGGCCAATGTTAGCCATGAACTACGCTCGCCGCTTTCTTCCTTGTTGGGTTTTATTGAAACGCTGCGTGGGCCTGCTCGTGACGACCGAAAGGCCAGTGATCGGTTCCTGGAAATTATGGAGACCGAGGCGAAACGCATGACGCGGCTCATCAACGAATTGCTGGCGCTCTCCAAAGTCGAGACCGACGAGCATATCCGACCGGAGAAATTGGTGAATCTCGGACCAATCTTGGTTCAGGTCGCTAATATTTTATTGGTAGGGGCAGACGAGCGGGGAATGAAAATAGTGGTGGAAACACCAGATGATCTCCCGCTTGTCCTTGGCGACGCGGATGAATTGATCCAAGTGTTTCAGAACCTGGTCTCTAACGCCATTCATTATGGGCGTGCAAAGACGGCGATTGATGTTCGTTTGGGCCATGGACAGATGCCTGAAACAGGCAAGCCTGGCGTATCTGTCAGTGTGACTAATATTGGTGAAGGTATTCCGGCGGAAGATATTCCGCGGCTGACAGAGCGCTTCTATCGTGTCGATAAAGGGCGCTCGCGCAGTATGGGGGGCACTGGTTTAGGTCTCGCCATTGTTAAACATATCATTGCGCGTCACCGGGGGGACTTAGAAATTGAAAGTGTGCCCGGGAACGAGACCACGTTTACCGTCTCGTTGCCCGCTGTGAATAGCTGAAGTTAAATGAAACTTTATATTAGCTTCAGCTTTTGCCAGCTGTAACAAAAATTTCATAAATAAGTCATATTGCTGCAACGCAGCACTCGTACCAACCGCCTTGTACGGACAAGGTTGTTCGCAAATGTTGGTAGGAGAATATACAGACAATGTTTAAAAAACCTTTTGTTTTAGCAGCTGTTTCAGCGATTACGTTCGTGGGCGCCGCACAGGCCGCAGAGCAAATTAAGATCGTCGGATCCTCGACGGTTTATCCGTTCTCGACGACGGTGGCCGAACAATTCGGTAAAACGAGCAAATTCAAAACTCCGATCGTTGAGAGCACAGGCTCCGGCGGCGGATTGAAACTGTTTTGTGCCGGCATCGGTAAAAGACATCCCGATATTACGAATGCGTCACGGCGAATCAAAAAATCCGAAGTCGAGCGTTGCGCAAAGAATGGCATCAAGGACATCGTCGAAGTCAAAGTCGGCTATGACGGTATCGCAGTGGCCAACTCTAAGAAGGCGCAAAAGTTCAAGCTGACCCGGACGGAAATCTTTCTGGCGTTGGCAAAAGACGTGCCGGACGGAGAAGGCAAAACTAAACCAAATCCGAATAAAACCTGGAAAGACGTGAATGCGGCGCTCCCGGCCATAAAAATCGAAGTGCTCGGCCCGCCGCCGACTTCCGGTACGCGTGATGCCTTTGTGGAGCTTGCCATGGAAGGCGGCTGCAAGAAGTTCAAGTGGATCAAGAAGATGAAGAAAACGGACAAAAAGGCCTACAAGGCGCTTTGTCACACGATCCGCGAAGATGGCGCTTATATCGAAGCGGGTGAGAACGACAATCTCATCGTTCAAAAGCTTGAAGCCAACCCGAAAGCGCTTGGCATCTTCGGTTATAGCTTCCTCGATCAGAATGCCGATAAAGTGCAAGGCAGCCTCATCGATGGTAAAGCGCCGACATTTGAAAATATCGCCACTGGAAAATACAAGGTGTCCCGCCCGCTTTTCTTCTATGTGAAAAAAGCGCATTTGTACCGGGTGGCCGGTCTTCGTGCATTCGTCGCCGAGTTCACGAGTGAAAAGGCATGGGGGCCGGACGGTTACCTCGTCGACAAAGGAATGATCCCGATGTCCGACTGACCAGCCCCACCTGATTGGTCCGGTTAGAATGTTAGTTCATGGTTGGCCTTTCCTG
>Ga0055584_100000078_pt1 | contig 85281 bp, 66 predicted proteins | sample OSDHelmetaG_FD_58716 | JGI IMG/M metagenome (GOLD analysis project Ga0055584, IMG submission 58716) | Pelagic marine sediment microbial communities from the LTER site Helgoland, North Sea, for post-phytoplankton bloom and carbon turnover... | ecosystem: Environmental > Aquatic > Marine >... | reverse complement strand
CAGAAGATGAACAAGGCCGAGCGAGACAAGATGATTGAGGCGCTGCTGGACGGCGTCGAAGACCTGAACGCTGTGTTGAGCGAGGGCGGGCTGCTTGCGCAGCTCAAGAAGCGCTCCGTGGAACGGATCCTCGAGGCGGAGATGTCTGAGCATCTCGGCTACGACAAGCATGACCCGACGGGTCGCGACAGCGGCCAGACCGCCCGGAACCCTCTTGGTGAATCCGGGTGACCTTGGTGCAGAACCCCTGAAAGTCAGGCCCCGCTACAACCGCAACAACGCAGCTCTAAGCCGGCTGCCTCGGCGCCAACCCCTCGCGGGCCGCGATCTCATCGATGGCCGGAATCGCCGCCATCGTGGCCGTCAGCTCGGCCATCACCTGCTCCAGGACGTCCGCGACGACCGGGAAGCGCACGGGCCGGGCCAGCACCCGGCGCACCCCGAGGCTGCGCATCACCCCGTCGGACCAGTCCTGCACACCCTTCAAGCGGGTGCACACGACCACCGGCGGGGGCGTCGCCGTGCGGACCAGGATGTCCAGGAACTCAAACCCGTCCAGGTCCTCGCCCTGCAGCTCCGTCACGACGATGTGGGGCAGGTACTCGTCCCACCCGGCCAGCGCCTTGCGCCCATCGGACACCCAGAAGGCCTTCCAACCCCGCTCCTCGAGGTACCCCTTCAGGAGCAACCCGAACCGCACGTCGGGGTCGACGAGCAGGACGCGAGCGGTGCTCGCGGAAGCGGGGGTGGTCATGGGCTAGGCCTCCTCGTAGTCGGCTTCGTCGTCGTACTCGCGACGGCGACCGAGGGCGAGCCAGAAGCCACGCAGGGCCAGCAGGAAGATGATCCCGATGGCGATGCCGGCGACCAACAGCCAGTAGTTGTTCCGAATGGGCTCGTAGGCCGACTCGCGGATGGGCTTGGCACCCAGGAGCTTGCGCTCCGCCGCGGGGATGGCCTTGACGTCGGCGCACGAAGCGACGCGCGAGACCTTGCCGCGGAAGCTGTCGAACAGCGACGTGCCGTCGAGGCAGCGGCCGACCCGCTCGAACAGCGTGGCGTCGAACGCGTAGGCGACGAGCCCCGTGCGGCCTTCGTTCCAGGGCAGGATAACCTGCTCGATGTAGGCGACCTTCGGGTCCGCGCCCAGGGCGAGCATGCCGCCACTGGCCAGCGCGAGGCTGACACCCGGCGTGCCCTTCGGCGTGAACGACATCGTGTCGAGCAGACCCAGCTTCTGGATGAGCTTCCCGTCGGGGCCGGAGTCGATGAGCACGACATCCCGGTCCTCGCCCTTCACGGTGTCCAGACTGCCGATCTTCACCTCGTAGGCGAAGCGGTCACCGCGACCGACGCGGCCCAGCTCGGCGGCCATCCACGCGAACAGCTGCAGCTCTGTGCGCGAGGGGTTGTCGCGCAGCAGGAACGTGGTCTCCGAGTAGTCGGCCCGGAGGCCGAAGGGGTAGCCGCCGTACCGCAGCAGACTCAGGTCGGGCACGTAGGACCAGCGCTCGCGCGGCAGGCTCAGCACCGAATCCGCGTGGACCGTGCCCCACATCTCCACCCGGTCGTCGCCCAGGCAGCGATGCTCTTCCTTGTCGACCAGCGTGAACACGACGTCCAGACGCGACTCGGGGCCCATCTCGTGGACCGGCAGCTCCAGCAGGAGCGTCTGGCGGTTGCGGCCGTTGACGTCGCGCAAGGCAACACCACCGGCGGCGGCGCCGTTCAGGAACACGTCCAGGCGGCTGTGCTCGGTGTCGGCCTGGGCCGAGTACGAGTACTTGAGCTCGAAGCGCGCGGAGCCGGCGATGGGGTGGTCGTCGGGGACCATGTTCAGCGGGATGCTGACGCGGCCACCGCGGTAGCCCGTCGCCATGCTGTCCTCGAGGCCGAGCTCGGTCAGCGTGAAGCTGGCCTTCGGCGGCGCGGTGTTCTCCCACTCGCGAGCGACCAGCTGGGTGTAGGGCTTGACCATGTCGACGTACTCGACGAGGCCGACCGGCAGCTGCCGTGCTTCTTCGCCCGAGAGCATGCGAGCGAGCTGCACGATGCCGCTGCCGTCACGCCCCACGACCGAGAGCATGGCCCGGGTCGGATCGTCGGGCCGGGCGCTCATGGCGACGATGCCGGCCTTGCCCGCCTTGCCCGCCAGCGCCTGACCGGCGCGCTGCAGTTCCTCGACCGAGGAGCCCCGCAGCGCCGCCTTGATCTGGGCGAGCGTCTTGCTCTTCTTGTCGTTGCGGGCGATGGCGATCAGGTGCCCGGCCGGCGCGGTCGCCGGGTCGCCCCGGTGCACGTACAGGTCCAGGGGGCGCCAACCCGCGGTGTGGCCCAGCAAGGAGCTGATGTAGCCGGCCGCCTGGGCCTCCTCGGCGCTCAGCTTCTCGGGCACCACCAGCACGACGCGGCTGGCGTCGGGGTCGCGATCGTCCCGGAAGGGGTACGGCCACTTGCTCAGCGACAGCTCGGGGGTCTCGGACTGGTACTTGACCCGAATGAACGAGTCGTCCAGCACGCGGCTCCAAAGGCCGGGGTGATCGCTCAGCTCGCAGGGCGTGCGGGAGCGGTGGTATCCCAGGAACGTGATCGTGTGGTAGCCGCTCTCCGCGCTGAGCGGGAGCTTGAGGACCTCACGGTCCACGCTGCCCGGGTCGCCGTCCAGCGGCACGGTGCCGATGGGCCGGCCGTCCACCCAGACGGTGATCGCCGAGACATCCGGCAGGAGCTGCGCGGACCGCGCGATGTTCAGGTGGAGTTCGGGATCCCCCTGGACGTCCCAGTGCTCCGGCACGCCGAACGCGACGGAGCCGTAGGCGTGCACGCCCACGAGGGTGATGTCCTCGGAGCGACGCAAGTCCTCTCCGATGGTGATGTCCCGGGTCCTCAGCTCGCCGGCAGGCGATCCGAGGTCCGCAACGGGCCCGGGATCTTCATCCTGGGCGACTGCTGGCGCCGCAAGGCCCACCGACATGGCGAGTCCGAGCAGCACGGTCCAGTTGCTGCGCGTGGTCATGATCACACTCCTCCTGCGGGCACGCTCTGCGGCGCACCTCGCTTCACTTCACGGTCTTCGACGACGGCTTCGACACCGGCGTTGTACGGGGCAACGCGCCAGGCGATGGCGACGTCCGGGAACAGGGCCGCGAGCTCTCGAGCGAGTCGCGGGGTCGGCCGCGGCGCGGCCACGATCAAGGAACGCTCGGACAACTCGACGAGCTGGATGTCGTCGCGCAGGGCCCAGCCCGGCGGGAGCCAGGCCTGCTCGGCCTCGGCCTCCAGCTGCGAGGGCTGCGCCAGGGCGACGCTGAGGGCGCGAGCCCGCAGGCGCGCGGCCAACTGGGGCGAGATGCGCCCCGTCGCCAGGAGGTACTCGATGGGCGACCGTCCGGCGTCCAAGGACGCGTTGCGCAAGGCCACCACGTCGCCGCTCCAGCCCGGGTCGGCGTCGATGGTCATCAACTCCACGCCGTCCATGCCGGCCATGCCGGCGGCCACGCCTTCGGGGAACGCCACCCGCACCGCCAGCGCGAGCGCCAGCCGGATGTCGAGGGTCGGAGCCAGGTGGAAGTCGAGTTCAGCCCCGAGCCTCGCCGCGAGCACGAGCCGCACTTCTTCGTGCAGGGGAGCCGACGTCGCCACGGAGCGAACGGCCCCGGCCTCGACCCGCAGGGGCACGAGTCCGTACAGCGCGCAGAGCCCATAGCCGAGCGCCTTGACGCCTTCGGGGTCGCCCTCGTCCACGTCGATGCCGCGAAACGCCAGGTTGGTCCGGTCGGCCAGCGCCTCGGACACGATGGCCGGGGGCACGATCGCGTTGCGGACGAGCACTTCGCCCAGCCGCTCCCCGGTCTGCTCCTGCTCCCGCACCGCGGACGCCAGCTGCTCTTCGTCGATGTAGCCCGACGCGATCAGCCGCTCGCCCAGCCGCTGGTGGGGCACGGGATCGACCCGCTCCAGCAGCAGCCGCCGGTAGGCGCGCTGACGCGCCCGCTTCAACGCGACCTCGTCGGCGAACGCGAAGCCCACCCGCTGCCGCAGAATCGACTCCAGGCGCGCCTTGATGTCCGGCCCGGGCGGCGCGCTGACGGCCACCGCGATGGTCTCCGCATCCTCCTGGTACAGGGGCAGGACCCCCATGAGCTCGGCGTCGGACTCGTTCAGCCGGCGCAGGAGGTTCAAGGGGATGGCGAAGGGGTCGGGGTCGACCACCGGCAAGCTGTGCTGCTCGCCCAGCGCTTCGGCTACGGCCTGCGTGGACAGCACGCCGGTGAGACTCATGACCTCGCCGAGCTTGAGCCCCGTCTTCGTCTGCAGCTCCAGCGCCTCGATGAGGTCGTCCTCCGACAGGCCCTCACGGTCCTGCAGGAGCTCGCCGAGCCGCCGCTGGTAGCTGCGCAGCACGTCGATGTCCGGGAATACGTGGTCGGTCTTGAGCCACTTGAGCGGCTCGCCCGTCCACTTGTGCTTCGCGTACTGCGACACCGCCTTCGACGTGGCGACGAAGTTGATGATGTTGGAGACGAAGAACCGCGGGATGCTCAGCAAGCCGTGCACGGGCCCGTAGATCTTGTCGACGGAGATGTACTTCATCACCGAGCGCCAGGACAGGACCAGCGTGTTGACCATCACCAGCCACCACAGCACCGACCCGGGGGCGAAGATGTTGTCGAACGTCCAGATGCGGCCGGTGAAGTAGCCCACGCCCAGCCGCACCAGGCAGTAGATGGCCACCATGTAGGCGAAGATCGCCATGAAGTTGGTGACGATGGCCTTGCGGTCCCGGTAGAGCGTGTAGAGCACCGGGAACGTGCCCTGCCAGCCGAGCATCTCCCAGGTCTGCAGCGCGATGCCCAGCACCCAGCGCGAGCGCTGGCGGATGGCGAACTGCAGCTGGTCGGGGAAGTACTCGCGGGTGGCAATGTACTCGTCCTTGACCACGCGCACCTTCCGCTTGAAGAAGAAGCCACGCTCCTCTTCCGTCGCGCGCTCGATGGCGCGGCAGGCGAAGTAGGCCTTCTTGTTGGCGAGGCGGAACTTGAGCCCGATCTCGTAGTCCTCGGTCAGCGACAGCACGTTGAACGCCTGCTGGCTGTGAGCCATGGCGATCTCTTCGAAGGCGTCGCGGTCGAAGCCCGACCCCACCCCCGCCGAAGGCACGAGGCCGCCGATCTCCTCCCGCACGAGCATGTCCTTGAGGTGGTGCTCGGTGAACTCGTCCTTGTAGGTCGAGCCGACGAAGGCATACCAGGGCAATTCCAGAGGAAAAACCGGCGTCTGCACGAAGTCGTATTCGGGGATGAGGTAGTTGTAGAGCCGCATCGCGAGCGGGTGGATGATGTCCTCGGCGTCGTGCATCAGGAGGATGTCGAAGCGCTGTCCGCGGCGCTCCTCGACGAGCTGAATGGACTGGTACACCCAGTTGAGGCAGTCGGCCTTGCTGGTGGGGCCGTCGTGGGGCACCACGACCTTGTGGATGTTCTTCACCCGGCGGGCGACGGCGTCGACCTTCTCCTGGGTCGCGGGGTCGTTCTGGTAGGTGCCGACGAAGATGTCGTACCGGGCCGCGTCGTAGTCCATCTGCTTGAGGTTCAACTCGAGCATCTGCTGGATGACGCCGGCCTCCTGCCACGCCGGGACGAGCATCGCGATGCGCTTCTGCTCGACGCCCTTGAGGTCTTCGACGGTCACCTTGCGGCGGTCGCTCTTGAACAACCCGCGGAACAGGTAGTTCAGGTCGATGAACATGTCGTCCACGCCGTTGACGAGGATCGTCCAGCAGACCGGGTACGCAACCGCGCGCATCGTCAGGTCCAGGACGTCAGCCATCTCGTTGGTTCCCCATTGGCGATATTCCGCCAATTACGATCCTTACGCGGTTCGCACCACCAAGGGAAGGACCAAATGCGACTAGACCCCCCAAAAGGGCCAACCCGCTCGGGTCATGAACCCCGAGGAACGCCCCCGGGGTGAAGGCTTCGGGCGTGTTCGGCATCAGAAGCTGATCGACGTGGCGAGCTGCAGCCGGAACTCGGCGTAGGTCAGCGGGTTCGGCGCCGGGTCGAGGTTCGCCAGGCCGTAGTAGGTCCCGCCGTGCACCCCGAGCATCAGGTCGAGGGGGAACGGGTAGACCAGCCGCCACCGGTGGGCGATGCCCGCGTCGACGAGGTTGTTCCAGAAGTCGTTGTCGATGTCCTTGAACGCCCGGACCTCGGCGACCGGGGCCCAGACCACCGGGCCGGTCACGAGGTAGTTCAGGCTCGCCCGGCCACGCACCGTGAAGAACAGGTTGTGGTCGAACCGCGACACGTAGACCAGCTCCGACCAGAGGTCGAAGCAGGGGTCGACGATGGCCCGCGCACCGGGCTTGCCCAGCGCCGGCTCGGGGCGGCACTTGGGGCTCTCCAGGCCGATGAAGGCGCCGGCGCGGAAGTCGAGTTCCCACCGCGGCCTCGTGGTCCGCGGGATCAGGTGGTAGGCGGGGCCGATCTGCGCAAAGAGGCCGACCCGCTTCTTCCAGAACCGGAAGAGCACGCCGCCACCGAACATCATCGTGTTGTCGGCGAGGATCAGGGGGAAGCCGTTGGGGCCGTCGACCTTCGACTCGGTGTCGCGGCTGATCTGGAAGAAGATGTAGGGGTCCAGATCGAGCTTCGGGATCGGGTGGATGTAGCCGCGGACCCGCAGCAACGGCACGAGGTTCTTCTGCAGGGTCGTCGCCCGAGGATGGAACCGGTACCAGCCGTACACCTCTCCGTAGACCTCGCCCCAGAACAGCCGCTGCAGCGACCGCCGCTGGGCCCGCGCGGTGGCCGCGACGTCGTCGTTGGAGCCCTCGGCGGCGAGCCGGTACTGGCGCCCGGCCTCGGCCGGCTTGCCGTACTGCTGGTACGTGTAGCCCCGCTCCAGAGCCACCAGCTGCGGGTCGGCGCCGTAGCGCTCAGCGACGTCGATGGCGTCGAGCGCGCCGGTCCAGTCCTCGGCCGTGCGGAGCTTGCCGGCCGCGGCCAGCGCGTCCGTCGGCAGCAACTCCAGCTCCATCTTCGCCAGGGACCGCAGGCCGCTGTCTTCACCGGCCAGCGCGTCTTCGAAGTGCCCCGCGGCGGTCACGGGGAAGCGGGCGATGCGAGCGACCCGGCCGCGGCCCAGGGCCAGGTGCTGGGGGCTGTTGCCTTCGGCTTCGGCCGCGTCGAGGGTCGCCTGGGCGGCGGCGTAGTCCCCGGCCACGGCCTGCTCCGAGGCGCGGCCGTACCAGGGCTGCGGCAGCGCCCACATCTCGCGGCGGCCCGCAGCGGCGAGCATCGGGTCGTCTCCGCGCATCGCCTTGAGGAACTGGGCGCGGGCGATGGGGTTGTAGGTCTTGCTGGCGTCGACCCCTTCGGCGGCCAGGGACTGCCGCCGCGACAGCGCGAGGTAGCCACGGCCCAGGGCCAGGCGCTGGGGGTTGGCGCCGGTCTGCTCGGCCAGGGCAAACGCCGCCCCCGCCTCGTCGAGGCGGCCCAGGGCGGAATAGGCGGCGCCGGCGTCGATCCAGCGGTCGCCGACGCTGCGGAGCTGCGCCTCGGCCCGCTCTGCGAGTCCGGCGTCCTCTCCGTGGGCAGCGAGCTGGAACTGCCGGGTGGCCTCCAGCAGGTCGCCCAGGGACAGGGCCACGAAGCCCAGTTCCGCGGCCGTCGCCTGGGGGGAGCCGCCCTGGGCGCGAGCCCGCAGCAGCGACATCGTCGCACCGTCCACCCGGCGGGCCTTCAGTCCGTAGTAGTGGTCCAACCAGTCGCCCGCCGTCCAGTTGCGCTGGGCGCGCGGCGGCGCGGGGAGCGGGAAGTCGAACAGACCGGGCGCGTCCCGGTCGACCAGGGGCAGCCGCGGGGCCGGGGCATCGTCGTCGGGGCTCAGCGCCACCAGCTGCCGGTTGGCCCGATCCCCCAGCGCCGGGTCGGGGCCCGTCGCCGCATCCCCAAGCAGTCGCCGGGCGGCCTCGACCTTGCCGTTCTCCAAGGCCAGGAAGCCACGGGTCAGCTGAATCTCCTGCTCGGGCACGCCCAGCCGGGCGGCCTGGGCAAACGCCACGTCGGCGGCCTCGGTCTGGCCGGCGCGCGCGGCGTCGGAGCCCCGCTGCATCCAGCGGCCGCTGCCCGCGAGGATCTCGTTGAGCGCGCTGCGGGCGAGCTTGCTGTCCCGACCCTCGGCGCCGCGGCGGAACCAACGCTCGGCCTCCAGCAAGTCCCCCAGCGTGACCGCCGCGTAGCCCAGTTCCATGGCCACCAGCTGCCGGGAGCCCTTGCTGTCCCGCGCCCGCAGCAACGCCTCGAGCGCGCCCTCGGCGTCGCGGTCCGCGCGGCGCTGGTAGTAGACGTTGAGCCAGCGGGCGGCGTCCCACGACGTCCGGTCGCCGGTCAGCGACGGCAGCTGGCGTTGGAACTGGGGCGGGCCGTCGCTGCTCAGCGGCGCCGGGGGCAGCTCGCTCGACAGCCGGATCGGCGGGGGCTTCGCGTCGGGGTCGGGCAGCACCCGAAGCTGCGCTTCGGCGCGGCCGGCGGCCACGGGGTCGCCCGACTCGGCGGCCTGGGTCAGGAACGCGCGCGCGCCCGCCACGTCGCCGTCGGCCAGCGACTGCCAGGCCATCTCCAAGTGCACGCGCGCCGCCGGGGCGCCCAGCGCCTGGGCCCGGGCGAGCGCCATCTCCACGCCGTCCAGATCCCCCGCCTGCCGAAGCTTGCGAGCCTGGGCCAGCCACTGGACGGCGAGCTCCGTCAGCTCGGCGTCGGCCGCCGCGGTCAGCTTGGCATCCTCACCGGCCCGGGCGGCTTTGAACTCCCGCTCCGCGCGCTCGACGTCCCCGGCCTGCAGCGCGAGCCAACCCATCTCCAAGGCGACTCGCTGCGGCGCCCCTCCCAGTCGACGGGCCTGCAGGAGTGCATCGAGGGCTGCGTCGGCGTCGCTGTCCTTGAGCTCGAAGTAGCGGGAGAGCCACCCGTCGGCAGACCAGCCCGCCTGCTCGCCCGTGGGTGCAGCCGGCTCGGCGTCCAGATCCAGCGCCGCCGCGGGTGCGGCGAGGAGCAGCAGCGCGAGGACGCGAGAGATCATCACTGGCTCCGCCGCTCGCGGACGGCCGCAGCCGCCCGACGGAGGTCGTCGAGCGAGGCCAGTCCGCGTTCTTCGGGGAAGGTGGCGGTCGGCTCTTCGCCGCCCAGCATCTGCAGCAGGGCCACCGTGCGTGCCGTCGCGTAGCCGCTCCCGAACGGGTTGAGCTTGTAGGGCCGGTTGTCGAAGGACGAGACGGCGGCCGCGACCTCATCGGCCAGACCCGTGTGCCGGGCGAGGTCGAAGAGTCGGTTGCCGCCAAGGAACACCGTTTCCATGCGCTCCGTATTCGGGCGCAAGGTGACGCAGGGCTTGCCCAGCGTAATCGCCTCCTCCTGAACCCCGCCGCTGTCCGTCAGCAGCACCTCCGCGCCGAGCATCGCACGGACGAAGTCCAGATACCCCATGGGCGCACAGGTCTTGACGTTGTCGGGCCAGGTCAGGCCGAAGCGACCGAGCCGGTCCGCGGTGCGCGGGTGAACGGGGAAGAAGACGGTGAGGTCCAGGGAGCCCAGCTCGTTGAGCGCCTTCTCGAACACCTCGGGCACGTCGACGGTGGCCTGCCGGTGCAGGGTCAGGACGGCGTACCGGTCTGCGCCGGCAACCTGTTCGGGCAGGGGCCGCGACTCGATGAGGTCCCGGTGCCGAACCCAGGCGTCGACCACGAGGTTCCCGATGGCCGGCGAGGTGACGGGGTCGTGGCCCTCGAACGCGTCGAGGAACCAGGTGGCGAGGCCCGTCGGGGCGAGGCGCAAGTCGGCTTTCGCGTCGACCTCCACCCGGTTGATCTCCTCGGGCATTCCCCGGTCGAAGGAGCGGATGCCGGCCTCGATGTGCACGAGGACGGCGCCGATGTCGTCGGCCGCTCGGGCCGCCGCCAGGGTCGAGTTCGTGTCGCCGTAGCAGACGACGACGTCGGGGCCGAAGTCCCGCAGCGCGCCCGCGAGGGCCGACGTCAAGGCGTCGATGTCGCTGCTGCCAACGTCCAGGTACCGGTCGGGGGCCGGCGCCGACAGTTCGTCGACGAAGATCTGCACCATGTCGGGCGAGTAATGCTGGCCGGTGAACAGGTAGTGATGCTCGAAAGCAGCACTGAAGTCCGGAACCAGGGGCGCGAGCTTGATGAGCTCGGGACGCGTTCCACAAACAGTCGCAACGCGCAGCACGGCAGCGCCTCCAAGGCCAAGGAAAGCCAATGAGTGTCTGACTCCGGGTCTTGATCCCCTCGGATCCCCGAACACACAATTCCTCTGAGCTACACTTCCCAAATCCCGGCGTAAATTGCAAGTTTTCGCCAGACTAATTTGATCCGAGGCAGCCCGATTGAGTGATGACCTTCCGCTGGAGGGAGCCCCTGCCCTCGTTCTCGGTGCCGGATTCGGCACCCGCCTCGCCCCCCTCACCGAGTACGTGCCCAAGCCGTCGATCCCCGTGCTGGGTCGGCCGCTCATCGGCCACTCGCTGATCCAGCTCTACGCCGGCGGCTGTCGGGAAGCGTTCGTGAACGCCCACCACCTCGTCCCGCGGCTGCAGACCACGCTGGAAGCCTGGGTTCAGCGGCGTTTGCTGCGGCTCAAGCTGCGCTGGAGCATCGAACAGCCGGCGATCCTGGGCACCGGCGGGGCTCTGCGGCTGCTGCAGGGTCCGCTCTCCGAAGGCGGCCCGTTCCTGCTGCTCAACGGCGACTCGATCCTGGGGCTCGATCTGCCCGCCTTGTGGGCCGCCCACCAGCGCAACCGGGCCGAGGGCGCACTGGCCACGCTGCTCTGCATCGAGCCGCCCCCGGGCCGCAAGTTCAACCCCGTTCGTTTGCGCGGCGGCGATCGCATCGCCGAGTTGCCGGGCATGCCTCCCCTCCCCTCCGAGGAGCAGGCCACCACGGAAACCGTCGCGTTCTGCGGCGTGCACATCATCGAGCCGGAGCTCATCGACGTCTTGCCCCTGGTGGGCACCGAGTCCTGCATCGTCCGCCAGGGCTACGCGCGGGTCATCCAAGGAGGCGGAGACATTCGCGCCCATCGGGTGGGCGCGGACTTGTTCTTCCACGACGTCGGGACGCCGGACCGCTACCTCGACGCCCAGGCGGCCTTGCTGCGCGCCGCCGACGACGCGGTGCTGCCCGTGATCGACGGCGTCGACGGCGCCGAGGCGCTCTTCCAGGAGGCCAGTTACGCCGTCGACCACAACGGCCGCGAGTACGGCAGCGCCGACTCGGTGCCCGGGCTTTCGGGCGCGATCCTGACCCCCCCGTTCTTCTTCGGGCCCGGAAACCGGGTCGAGTCCGGCGCCGTGATCGGGCCCGACGCGTCGGTGGGGGCGCTCAATTCGATCGGAACGGGCGCCGTTCTTCAGGACGTCGCGCTGTGGAGCCAGGTGGACGTCGGCGCCGGCGAACGGCTGACCCACTGCATCGCCGGCCGCATGGGCGGCGAGCGCCGCGTGCTGCCGCGGCCGAGCTGAGGTCCGTTGCGCCGGGCGCCCGAACGGACGCCCGCCGCTACTTGCGCTCGAGCTCTTCGATCAGGCCTTCGATCTGGTCTTCCAGATCGAGCACCACCTCGTCGAACTCTTCCATCGGCGGCTTCTCCGACGCCGCTGCCTTGCGGACCTCGTCGAGCAGGTCCGAGGTCGCCAGCAGGCCCGACGCGAGGTTCGCCATCACCCGGGTGAGCAGGATCTCGCGGCGGCTGAAGCCGGAGCTTTCCCGCCGGGTGGTGAGGCTGAGCGTGCCCACGACCGCCTCGCGGACGTACAGCGGCACGACGAGCGCCGAGCGAAGGTCGATGGAGCTGATGAAGTCGAGCACCTGCTCCATCTCGGGGTCCTTCCGGACGTCCTCGATCAGCAGTTCCTCGCCGGACTCCACGCAGCGGCGGACCTCCGGGTACTTGCCCAGGTCGATCTCCCGCTTGCGGATGTTCGCGTCGTCGTGGCTGGCCAGGACGAAGGCCTCGTCGATCTTCACGCCCATCAACACCACGTTGCAGCGGTGGACGGGGATCGTGGCGGCGAGGCGGCGGGTGAGGATGTACAGCGCGTCGGACGTGCCCAGGGAACTGGCCATCGCCTCGGAGATCTCGATGACGACGCCGAGATCCCGGTCGTAGTAGTTGTCGCTGCCCGTGGGCAGGCCCTTGCTGATCTTCTTGATGCGCAGGACCGAGTCGGGCTCGTCGCCGCCCATCGTCGCGTCGCCGTCGAGGCTCATCTCCTCGAGCTCGAAGCCCACCTCTTCGAGGTCGATGGCTTCGGGCAGCAGATCGGCGGCGAGGGCATCGGACACCGCGCCCACGAGCGTCGCCGTATCCAGAGGCTGGGCCAGGACCGCGTCGGCGCCCGCTTCGGCCAGGGACGTCGCGGCCTCGTCGTCGTGGGCGGGCAGGATCACGATGATCGGGCGGTCCGCCGTGCGCGGGTCCGCCTTCAGCTGCGCGACGACCAACTCGGCACCCAGGCCGGGGAGCTCGTTCTCGAGCACGACGACGTCGGCGCCGAAGAGCCCCACCTCTTCGGGCACGAGGCTCCAGTCCATCGCCTCCTGCAGGCGGAAGGCTCCATCTTCCAACCAGGCGCGCACGCTCCGGTTGAGGTCAGGGTCGGGGAGGGCCAGGTAGATCTTCTTGGTGGATTCCATCGAGTGTGCAGCGTACCGCAGGATGCGGGCCGAGTTCGCGGGGGGCCCCCTTGGGTCGTCCTCTCTTGGGCTCGCGGGCTCGACCGGACCATTCCCGCACGGGCCATGTGGCACAATCCGCGGCCGTGTCGAACCCTCCCCGCACCGTCAATGAAATCCTGCTCCGCCGGCTCGCTGAGTCCGGGCGGGACCTCGCCTACTACGCCGAAGACGGCCCCGGCCAGTACCGGCCGGTCTACTACGCCGAGAGCCGACGCTGGACGTTGTGCGTCGCCGCCGCCCTGCGAGCCCGCGGGCTCGCGGTGGGCGATCGCATCGGGATCCTGGCGCGCACCCGCCACGAGTGGGTCCTGGCCGACTTCGGGGCGCTGCTCGCGCGGTGCGTGACCGTCGGCATCTACCCGACCTGCACACCCGACACCGTCCACTACATGCTGGAACACAGCGGCTGCCGGCTGTTGTTCGTCGAAGACCAGACCCACCTCGACGCGATCGCGCCGGGGCTGGCCGGACTGCCCGATCTGACGACCCTCGTCTCGTTCGAGGCGGACACGCAGCTCCCCGAGTCCCTGTCCGGATTCGAGCTGTTGTCATTCGACGCGCTGCTGGCCGAAGGCGACGCCTTGCTGGAGTCGGCCGAGGGGGAGCTCCTGGAGCACGCCGCGGCGGCGCAGCCCGACGACCTCATGACGCTGGTCTACACGTCGGGCACCACGGGACCGCCCAAGGGCGCGATGTTGACCCACCGCAACCTCGTCACCGTCTGCGAGGACGTGGCCGGGATGATCGCCTTTCAGCCCGGCGATCGATCCATCGTCTACCTGCCCCTCGCCCACATCCTGCAGCGCTACACCGTCTACCTGGGCCTGAGCACCGGCGTGACGGCCTACTACCTGGCGGACATTGCGTCCCTGGGCGAGGTGCTGCCCATCGCGAAGCCGACGATCCTCGCCGCCGTCCCCCGGGTGCTGGAGAAGATCCACAGCAAGGCCACGGCCCGCGGCGCCGAGCTCGCGGGCATTCAGCGCAGCGTCTTCGATTGGGCCTTCGACGTCGGCCACCAGGCCGCCCAGGTCGAGCGCGGCGGGACACGCCCGGGCTTCGCGCTGCGGGCGCAGCACCGCATGGCCGACCGGCTGGTGTTCAGCAAGGTGCGCGAGAAGCTCGGCGACTCGGTGCGGCTGATCGTGTCGGGCGGGGCGCCCCTGTCGCCGGAGATCTCCGAGTGGTTCCACGCCGCGGGCATGCTCGTGGTCGAGGGCTACGGCCTGACGGAGACGTCGGCCCCGGCGACGGCCAACACGCCGCACAAGTACCGCTTCGGCACCGTGGGTCAGGCGCTGCCGAGCGTGGACCTGCGCCTGGACGACGACGGCGAGATCCTGATCCGCGGGCCCGGCGTGTTCTCGGGCTACTACCGCGACGAGCTCGCCACGGCCGAGGCCTTCGCCGACGACGGCTTCTTCCGCAGCGGCGACATCGGCGCCATCGACGACGAGGGCTACCTGCGGATCACCGACCGCAAGAAGAACCTCATCATCACCGCCGGCGGCAAGAACGTCGCGCCCGCCAACCTCGAGAACCTGCTGGTGCACCACCCGCTGCTGGGCGGCGCCATGGTCTGCGGCGATCGGCAGCCGTTCCTGACGGTGCTGCTGACCCTGGACGTCGAGGCCGCGGCGGTCTGGGCCGAGGCCCGAGGCAAGGACCCGGCGCTGGCGTCGCTGGCCGAAGACGCGGAGATGCTGGCCGCCGTCCAAGCCCAGGTCGAGTCGGTCAACGCCCGCGTCGCCCGCTACGAGTCCCTGAAAAAGTGGGCCCTGTTGCCCGTCGAGTGGACGCCTGAGAGCGGCTACCTCACCCCGACGCTGAAGCTCCGCCGACGCGCGATCCTCGCGGACTTTGGCGATATCGTTGACGGCTTCTACGCCCCTTAGCGCACCGCTGCTGAGCCTGCCGCCGCGCCGCGCGGTGGCGAAGGTCGCGGGGCCCATGGTCGCTCTGGGGCTCCTGCGAAGCGGCTACCTCCTCACCGACACCTACTGGATCAAGCCCCTGGGCGCCGAGGCGCTCGCCGGCCTCGGCGGCGCGGCGTTCGCGTGGTGGATGGTGCACCTGGCCTGCGAGGTGGGCGGGACCGGAGTGCACGCGCTCGTCGCCCAACACGAAGGGGCCGGCCGCCGCGACCGAATCCCCGCCACCGTCGTTCAGGGGGCCTGGCTGGGGCTGGTGTTCTGGGCGGGGTTGGTCGCGCTGGCCTCGGTGGGCACGGGGCTGTACTTCGATGCCCTCGCGTTCGCGCCCGGGTCCGGCGAGCGCGCCCTGGGGCAGGCCTGGCTCTTCGCCGCGATGGTGGGCTCGGGAACCCTCGCGCTGCAGATCGTGTTCGACGCGGCGTTCCGCGGACTGGGCCACACCGGCACCGCCTTGAAGATCACCGCGCTGACGCTCGTGGCGAACTTCGCGCTGGACCCCGTGTTGATCCACGGGTGGGGGCCGGCGCCGGAGCTGGGCATCGCCGGCGCGGCCTGGGCGACGGCGATGTCCAACGCGTTTGGAATGGTGCTGGGCTTCTCGCTGCTGGCGGCCGAAGGGCTCCGGCCCCGATTGGAGCGCCCCGCCGCCGCGGCGCTGGCGGCGCTGGCGAAGATCGGCGGGCCGATCAGCGCCGGGGGCGTGGCCTTCAGCCTCGTCTACGTGGCGCTGGGCCGCATGATCAACGAGTTCGGCTCGGTGCACGTGGGCGCCCTGGGCGTGGGCCACCGCATCGAGAGCACGGCCTACCTCGTGTGCGTGGGCTTCGGGGTGGGGGCCTCGACGATGGTGGGGCAGCACCTGGGGGCCGGGGACGTCGGGAAGGCCCGGGCGAGCGCGCACGCCTCCGCGCGGCTGGCAGCCTTGTCGATGCTGCCGTTCTCCGTGGCCGCGTTCACCCTGGCCGACCCCCTGTCCGTCCTGCTCGCGGATCCCGCGACCGCCGCCGCGGCGTCGGTCTACCTGCGGTGGCAGGCGCCCATGTGGGTGTTCATGGCGGCCGAAGTGTCCTACCAGGGCGCGTTCTCGGGCAGCGGCCACACGGTCCCGGCGTTCGCCATCAACCTGGTGGGGACGCTGCTGCGGCTGCCGTTTGCGTGGCTGCTCGCGTTCCCGCTGGGCATGGGCATCGACGGGATCTGGTTGGCGATTGCGCTGTCGACGGGGCTCAAGGGGCTGGCCATGGGCGGCTGGTTTGCCCGAGGAACCTGGCGGCGCGGAGTCGCGCTCAGCTGAGGGTCAGCGTGACCGCGTCGGGCCCCCAGGCGTCGCGCACAGCGGCGCCGTCGTCGGCGACCAGTGCGATCAGGGAGCCTCCGCCCCCCGCGCCGGTGATCTTCGCGCCCCGGGCACCCGCCGCCAGCGCGGCGTGGACCGCCTCTCGGTCGCCCTCTTCGACGACCCCCAGCCGATCGAGCCCCCTCCCCTGCGCGGTCATCGCTTCGCCCAGGGCCACGAGGTCCCCATCCCGCCAGGCCGCCAGCCCCTCTCGGGTCCACCGACCCAGCTCCGCCACGGTGCGCACCAGGGTCGGGTCACCGACGAGTCGATCGCGCACGCCGTCCACCAGCTCCGCCGTGCTCCGACTCGATCGCCGAGGCAGCAGCACCAGGGTCAGCGGGGGCAGACCGGTCAACGCCTCCGCCGGCCGGCCCTTGACGAACCAGACCGGTTGCTCCGTGACCGAGACGGTGTGATCGATGCCCGAAGGGGAGCTGTGGAACAGCTGCTCGACCGCCGCGGCGGCTTGCAGCACCCGCTCGTCGTCGGGCTCTTCGCCCTCCCAGACCAGCAGCGCCCGCGCACACGCCGTGCCCAGGGCAGCCGACGTCCCAAGGCCCGAGCGCAGGCCGCCCGAGCGCACCGCCACCCGCAGCGGGACGGGCAGGGTCACCCCCAGGTTCGCCGCCGCCGCCGCCAGGGCCCGCGCCACGTCGCGCCGGCTGCCGGCCGGGGCGTCGTCGGACAGGTCCACGTCCAGGGGCGGGTCCTCGCCGAAGTCGGCGGTCGGCGCGTTGGGGTCGGGCCGCACCCGCGGCATCACCGCGTCGAGGCCCGTGGGGATCGTCTCATCCAGGGACGGCTGCCCGGCCGGCTCGCCCATCACCCAGCGTTCGGGCTGGGACAGGACGACGGACAGCCGCCATGCACGCAGCGGCACGGCGACCGCCGGTTCGCCGTACACGACAGCGTGTTCGCCCAGCAGGATGATCTTCCCGCACGCCGTCGCCACCACCGGCCGGGTGCCGGGCGCGGTGTCGGGGCGATCAGAGAAGGTGGTCATCGTGCAGTCGGGCTCCCGGGCCGGCCCGATTCTCCAGGATCTCGGCCGTGGGGGCGGCCTGGGTCAGCAGGTCTCGCACCGTGCGCGCGTCTTTGCCTTCGCACAACACGTGCAGGTTGGGGCCGGCGTCCAAGGTGAACCAGACGTTGAGGCCATCGTTGCGCCAGCCCTGCAGGGCGTGGATGAGGCGGATGGTCTCGCCCTGCAGGTACAGCGCCGAGGGCTGGCCGCTCATCATGATGGCGTGCAGCTCCAGCGCTTCGTGCTCCACGAGGGCGCCAAACGTGGAGAAGTCCCGGCGAGCGATGGCGCCCTTCATGGCCAGGAGGCGCTCGGGCAGGGACTCCTGCCGCGCGGCCATCCAGGGGTGGCGGCTGGCGATCTTGTGGCCTTCGGAGCTGCTGATGGCTTTGGGCGCCTTGCTGACGATCACGACGAGGTCGCGCAGGTCCCAGTGGGCCTCGCTGCAGAGCTGCTCGGAGTAGCTCGACTCGTCGTCCCGGCCGCCGTGCCACTGCACGAAGCCACCCTGGATCGAGCGGGACGCCGAGCCGGAGCCGCGGCGGGCCCAGCGGGTCAGCTCGCGCTCGTCGGGCATCTCTTCCCCAAACGCGCCCAGCGACGCGGTGGCGAGGGCCGCAAACGCGGACGCCGACGAGGCGATCCCGGTGCCCGCGGGGAAGCTGTTGACCGACGCGACCCGCGCGGGGAGCCGGTAGTACTGCTCCCGGATGCGATCGAGGTAGCGGCTCACGCGGACGAGCCGCCCGTCCAGAACGCGCTCGCCGTTGAGGTAGAGCTCGTCGACCGAGAGCTCTGAGTCCCACTCCACCGTGGTCGTGGTGATCGCGTCGGACAAGGTCATCGACAGCGAGTCGTTGAGGGGGATGTTCTGCTCGAAGTCCGTCTTGCCCCAGTACTTGAGGAAGGCGATGTTCGAGCAGGCGGAAGCGGTGGCGCGCATGCGCTCGGTCACGACAGGCTCCTCAGCCCAGCGGGCTCGGGGGACAAGGGGAGGATCTCCAGGCCGTGGGCGCGGGCGGCGGCGGCCGCTTCGTCCGCGTCGTCGGCGAGGATCAAGATGCAGTCGCCGCCGCCCGCGCCCGCGAGGCGAGCTCCCAGGACGGCGGGGTCGGCCTGCAGGGCACGCAGGATGGCGATGAGTTCGACGGGCGCGGCGCCCAGGCGCTCCAGCAGAGCCTGACCCTGGTTCATCAGGGTGCCCAACGCGGCTGCGTCGTCGGCTTCCCATGCTGCGATGCCCCGCTCCGCCAGCGCGCCGATCTCGGCGTAGATGGGCGAACCGACCGGGTGGTCCTCGCGCACCGACCGGATCATCGCGCCGGTGCTCGCCTTGACACCGGTGTAGGCGACCACCCACTGGAACGGGCGGTCGGGCAGGCGGGTCAGCTCGCGGGGTTCGGCGCGGTATGCCACGGCGCCTCCGAGCAGCTGCGTCGCGGCGTCGTAGCCCGAGGCCGCGCCCTGCAGCGAGCGCTGGGCGTCCAGGACCTGCGCAAACAGGGCGAGTTCGTCGGGCTCGTCGCCCCGCAGTGCGGCGAGGGCCCCGGCGGCCGCGAGGGTCGACGCCGAGCTCGATCCCAGGCCCCAGGTCGGGGGGAAGGCGGCGTCGAACGTGAGGCTGACTCCCCGGCCGTGATCGACCAGCAGCGGCCAGATCAGGCGGAGCCCCTCGGGCGGCTCGCCCGCCAAGGCGTCCAGGGGCAACTCGACGGGCGGCTCGAAGACGCCGGGAGCGTCCAGGCGGACTCCGTCGTGCTCCGCGGCGGAGCACGCGATGCGGCGGTCGAAGCACAGCGCGAGGCTGCGGTGGCCCTCCAGGACCGCGTACTCGCCGAAGAGCATGAGCTTCCCCGGCGCCGAGGCGGCGGTCACTTCGTCGGTTCCAGCCGCTGCGCCAGCTCCTGGTTCTGCTTGTGCAGGCGCATGTGCCCCTTCTGGATGCCTTCGGTCGCCAGCGCGCGCAGCGCCGCGAGGTTCTGGGCCAGGCCCACCGCCGCGACGATGCGGGCGAGCTGCTCGCCGCGGGTCACGCCCATGAGCTCCAGCGACCAACGCGCCAGGGGGTGCAGGCGGGTCACGCCGCCGACGATCCCCAGCTGCAGGGGCAGCACGAGCTCGCCGTTGAGATCGCCGGCCTCGTCCACGGTCCAGGTCGACAGCGAGCGGTACTGGCCGTCGCGGGCCGCAAACGCGTGGGCGCCAGCCTCGACAGCCCGCCAGTCGTTGCCCGTCGCGATCACGACCGGATCGACGCCGTTCATGATCCCTTTGTTGTGGGTCGCGGCGCGGTAGCGGTCGTAGTGCGCGAACGAGGCGGCCTCGGCGATGCGGCGACAGACCTCGTCGCCCGGCAGGTCGCCGACGGCCAGGTCCTGGTGCCGGATGCGGCAGCGCGCGGCGTACCGGCGGCGATCGGCGAGGTTGCTGAGGATGCGAAGGCCGACCCGACCGCCGGTCAGGTGCTGCAACCAGGGCGCCAGCGCCTCGCACATCGTGTTGACGGAGTTGGCGCCCATGGCGTCCAGCGTGTTGACCAGCAGGTGCACGACCAGCACCGGGCCCGCGCCGGTCTCCTCGGCCGAGAAGATGCGCGTCTCCACGCCTTCGCAGCCGCCGCCGAGCTCGACGAGCCGGCTGTCCCGGGCGTTGGCGAGGCCGGCGATTTCCTTCGTCCGAGCCTGGATCTTCGCGGCCGCTTCCACGACGTCGTCCAGGTCCAGGATCTGGATCTGGCCGATCATCCGGTCTTCGAGCACCTCGGTGACGAAGCCGCCGGTGTTTCGCGCGAGGCGGGCCATGTTGCTGGCCGCGGCCACGACGCTGCTCTCTTCGACGGCCATGGGCACGAGCACGTCGCGTCCATCGACGACGACGTTGACGGCGATGCCCAAAGGCAGCGAGAACCCGCCGATCGCGTTCTCGACGAATCGGTCCAGCAGCTCGTGATCGACGCCTTCCAGTGCCCCGCGGATGTCGTCGTCCAGGGTCTGGTCGGCCACGGCCTCGAGGACCTCCAGGCGCCGCTGGCGGGTCAGCTTGTAGAAGCCGGGGATCCGGCTGCTTCCGGGCTCGATGGTGCTCATCGCGGCTCTTTTCTCGTCACGGTCAGGTCGCTCAACCGGCCAGCGCCGGAACACACCATCGCGATGCGCAGCTCTTCCACAACACGACGGCCCAGGGCCACCGCTTCCTCCACCGACTCGTCTGCGGCGCGAAAGAACGGCAGGGCCATCCCCGCCGCGGTGGCGCCCAGGGCGACGGCGGTCGCCACATCCAGGCCGCTCCGTACCCCGCCGGTGGCCACGATGTCCAGCCCCGGGGCCGCCTCGCGGCACGCCACCAGGGCGTCGGCCGTGGGCACGCCCCAGTCCCGGAACGTGGCGCCGATGGCCTGCCGGTGGGGATCGGCGGCCCGAAAGCCCTCGATCCACCCCCACGAGGTCCCGCCGGTGCCGCCGACGTCGACGCCGACGCAGCCGATGTTCCGGGCGAAGGAGGCCAGCTCGCCGGTCATGCCGGCGCCGGTCTCCTTGAGAACGACCGGCACGTCGAGGGCGGCGACAAGCGCTTCGACCTTGCGGCGCAGCCCGCTCCAGGCGCGGTCGCCTTCGGGCTGCACCAGCTCCTGCAACACGTTGAGGTGCACGGCCAGCGCGTCGGCCTCCACGGCGTCGACCAGCCACTTGATGTCGTCGATGGAGACGCCGTAGTTCAGCTGCACGGCCCCGACGTTGCCCAGGAGCAGGATGTCCGGGGCGACGCGTCGCACGTCGAAGGTCGAGGCCAGCTCCCGCCGCTCCAGCATCGCGCGCTGGCTGCCCAGGCCCATGCCCAGCCCCAGCTCGGCGGCGGCGCGGGCCACGCGCAGGTTGATCTCGCCGGCCCGCTCGCTGCCCCCGGTCATGCCGGCCACGATCAATGGGGCGGCCAGGGGCCTGCCCAGCAGCGTCGTGGTCGTGTCCAGGGCGTCGACGTCGAGCTCGGGCAGCGCGGCGTGATCGAAGCGCCACCGGTCCCAGCCGGCGCGGACCGTGGCCGCCTCGACGTCGTGGTGGGCGACGATGTTGAGGTGCGCCGACTTGCGCAGGGACGAGACGTGCCCCACAAGGCCGTCGCGGCCCTCGCCTTCGAACGAGTCGATGCGCAGGGCGAAGCGGCCCGGCGTGACCTCGCCCTGGCGGGTCGCCGACGCGACCACGGTCAGGTCGTCGCGGCAGAGCAGCTCCAGTCGTCCCTCGGCCGGGCAGTCGCCGTCGGGGAAGTCGACGAGCACCTCGTCCAGGGTGAGCTCGGGGCACAGACCGAACCGCCCCGAGAAGCGGACCGGCAGGTAGCCGTCGAGGCGGATGCGCTTGCTCATGGTTCCCCCGATCGCCACTGCCGGGCGATGACGCCCAGCGTAGCCAGGGATCCCAGCCACGCCACCCAGTCCAGCACCGGCTGGTACGGGTTCGCGAACCAGAGCATGGGAATCCACGCGCAGGCGAACGCGACGGCGATCAACTCCCGCCAGCGTCCTCGCCGCACGCGCCCCCGGATCAAGAGGCCCGAGGCCACCACGATGCAGAGCCACGCGAACCAGTCCCCGAGCACGGTGTAGAGCGACGGAACCCGCAGCGGCTTGACCGTCTGCACCAGCGCCGTGCGTTCGCGGAAGGGCGTCGTCGCCACCAGGACGCCGCGGGCATCGACGGCCGCGGTGATGCCGGTTGTCGTGGCGCGCACCAGGGGGAGGCCGTACTGCGCCGACTGAACGGCCGTCAGCATCAGGTGCTGCGCCTGCTCCGTCGTGTCGCCGTACCAGTCGTCGTAGGTGATGTTGGTCAACAGGTTGGCGCCCTGGCGCACGCCCCCGCGCACGAAGCGGTGGCGGATCGCCTCGTAGCAGACGAGGAACACGAACTGTGCGTGGGGGCTGTCGTAGACGTGCAGCCCCTTGCCGGCCTCGTAGGAGCCGGGCCCGATGATCTTCTGCAGGAACGGGAACAGGTCCACGAACGGCATGAATTCGCCGAAAGGCAGCAGGATGTTCTTGTCGTACCGAACGTCGACTTCGGCATCGGGGCCGTGAATCCGGTAGCCGGAGTTGAAGTACGCGAATCGCTTGCCGCGCTTCTCCGACGCGCCCCCGCCCATCCAGAGCTCCGCCCCCGACTCCTTGACGAAGCGAGGCACAACCCGGTTGTTCCGGTGGTTCGGCGGACGCCGCAGGGCGCCTTCGGGGAAGACGAAGGCGTCGATGGGGCCGTGCTCCTCCAGCGTCTGGCGGGCGAGGTCGATGAGGTCCTCGGACTCCCGGGTGCGCCCGAGCTTCCGCAGCGCCCGCGCCGCGTGGATGTCCCGGTTGGGCTGCATCAGCGCCAGGGTGATGCTGTCGGCCTCGGCCTCGGCGGCGTCGATGGTCCGCAGGCGGGCCTGGGAGTAGCCCATGCACAACAAGACGACGGCGGCGAAGACGGCGCCTTGGACGAGCACCGGGCGGCGGCCCTCGCGCCGGGTCTCCCACGCCTGCCAGAGCAGGCCGTTGAGCCACAGCATGAGGAACGAGATCAGGGGCACCCCGGCCACCGCGCTGGCCAGGAAGATCCAGGTCTGCTGGTACCAGGTGACGCCCTGGAAGAACGGGAACAGCTGGGGATTCAAGTACTCGCAGGCCACGAACCAGGCCGCGATGCCGGCGGGCCAGTACCGGCCGCTCGCCCGCCGGACGGCTCCGAATCCCCAGGCGAAGACCGCGCCGTAGAAGCCCCAGAACGCCGAAAACAGCACCAGAAGCAGCACGCACACGGGCGGAGGCAAGGCCGTGAACGCGACGACCGTGTGATAGATCCAGTGGAAGATCGCGAGGTTGGCGGCGATTCCGAACCACCAGCCGGCGAGCAGCGCCTTGCCCGGCGACAGCCGCGACAGCACGGCGATCAGCGGCACGAAGCACACCAGCTGCAGCCAGAACCAGTTGAGCGGCGGCGACGCCAGGGCCTGCGTGGCGCCGGCGACGGCGCACGCGACCAGGATCAGCCACAGCGGGAGGGGGCGGGACTGCACGACGGCGGCTGCGTACCACGGGGCCGGTCGCCTGGGTAGCCGCGCGGGCGGGTGGTTTCGTCGGCTGCTAGCTTCGGCCGCCGCCGGAGGAACCGTCATGAGCCGCATCCACGCCCGCCCCCTGACCTGCCCCATCTGCGCGACGGCGTTCGACGGCTGGGTCGTGCTCGCCAGCCCGTCGCGGGGCCCGACGACCACGGACCTGCGCCGGTTCGACGACGGCGAGGACCCCCTGCCCCGGCAGCTCAACGGATGCCCGGGGTGCGGCTACACCGGCGAGGCCCCGGCGTTCGCCGAGCACGCCCCGGACCCCGAGCGGAAGGTGCCGGGCGCCCGCGCGACGGCGCTGTTCACCCCCGACGACTGGGAGGACGCCCACGATCCGACGATCGCCGACGGGCCGTCGGCGTCGACCCTGCGGGCCCTCATCGGGGAACACCTGACGGAACACGCCGCCACCGCCGCCGCCGACCCCGCCCGCCGCTGGGAGCACCACGCGCAGATCGTGCGCTGGTCTGGCGAAGGGCCGCTGCGGGAGGCCGACGCCTGGCTGCGCGCCGCCTGGATGCACGACGACGCCGGACGCCCCGACGACGCCGCGCGCGTCCGCCGGATGTCCGCCCTGGCCTACCTGGCCGGCATCGCCGAGAAGAAGTGGTTCGCCCGGCGCGAGGACCTGGTGGTCGTGGCCTACCTGCTGGGCGAGCTGCACCGGCGGCTGGGCGAGGGCGAGGAGGCCGGCAAGTGGTTCGAGCAGGCCGTGGCCTGGGGCGAAGGCCACCCGGGACTGACCGATCTGCTCGCGCTCGCGCAGCGTCAGTCGACGGACCCGCGGGACCTCGTCTGAGGCGGTTGGCCGCTTCGGCGATTCCAGCCCCGGCCGCCGGCTGCTAGAAACCGCGGCCATGCCCGACGCCCGCGATCTGTCTTTCCGCCAGTGGCTGACCCCGCTGCTCGACCGCGTCCTCTCCGGAGGCGCGATCACCCGCGACGAAGCCTTGCGGCTCCTGCAGACCGAGGGCGCCGACGCGTTCGAGGTCTTCGCCGCCGCCAACCGCATCCGCGAGGCGTTCCAGGGCACCGACGTGCACCTGTGCTCCATCGTCAACGCGAAGTCGGGGCGCTGCAGCGAGGACTGCGGGTTCTGCTCGCAGTCGGTGCGGTTCAGCAGCCCGGTCGAGGAATACGACCTGGTCGACACGGCCGAGGTGGTCAAGCACGCCGAAGCGGCGAAGGCGCGGGGCTCCCAGGCGCTGGGCGTGGTCGCGGCCTGGCGTGGGCTGAAGCAGGGCAAGCAGTTGGACTCGGTGCTGGAGCGCATCCGCGCCGTCGCCGCCGTGGGTGGGGTCAAGGCCGACGCGAGCCTGGGGCTCATCGACGACCCCGAGATCCCCGTGCTGCTCAAGGAGGCCGGGCTGCACACCTACAACCACAACCTCGAGTCCAGCCGCCGCTTCTTCGGCGAGGTCTGCGAGACCCACGACTACGACAGCCGCATCACCACGCTGAAGCTGCTCAAGGCGGCGGGCGTGCACACGTGCAGCGGCGGCATCTTCGGCATGGGCGAAGAGCCCGCGGACCGGGTCGAGCTCGCGTTCGAGCTCGCCGAGTTGGACGTCGACGTCATCCCCATGAACTTCCTGAACCCCATGGAAGGCACGCCCATGGCGAACCGCCCGCTCATGGAGCCGATGCAGGCGCTGCGCACCATCGCGATGTTCCGCTTCGTGAACCCGACCAAGGAGATCATGGTCGCCGGCGGGCGCGAAGTGACCCTGCGGGAGCTGCAGCCGCTGATGTTCGTGGCCGGCGCGAGCGCCACGATGGCGGGGCACTACCTGACGTCCGAGGGCCGCAGCACGTCGGACGACTGGACGATGATCCACGACCTGGAGATGGACTACGTGCCGCCGGGCGCGCCGCGTCCGCCGGGCGAAGGCGTGACCCTGGGCCAGCCAAGCCGCTCCGTGCGGCCGGGGGTCGGCCTGCCGGTGCTGGACCGCGCGGACCTGTAGGGCGCTGCGCGAGGGGCGTGGGCCCCTATTCGGCCGAGCAGATGAAGGACTGCAGGTCCTCGCAGGCCGCCGATGTGTACTCCGGCGGCCCCAGGGTGACGAAGCTCAACATCAGGCACGGACCGGTCTGAAGGTCCCCCGCGGCCCAGGGCAGAAGCCCGGTGTAGGGCGTGCCGTCGTCCCAGCTCCAGTTCGTGCTGGAGCTGTACTGTCCGCCGATCCAGAAGTCGCCCGTGGACGACGGGCCCCAGCCGGAGACCAGCCCGCCCACCGCCTGACCGACGCCCTGACTGTCGTCGCCGCCGTCGACGGTCACCAGCTCGTAGCCAACGGACTGGCACGTGCTCTGGGCGTCGGGGCGGGTCATGGGTGGGCCGCAGTGGATGTACGAACGCAGCCGGGTGGTGTCCCAGAGCTGCGCGCAGCCTACGAGCGCGTCGTTGCACGAGTCGATCGTGTCGATCTCCCCGTCGCAGTCGCTGTCGAGCCCGTCGCAGATCTCCGCTTCGCCATCGGTGCCATCGCAGTCGACGTCGGTGGCGTCGCCGCAGGCGTCGGTCTGGCCGGGGTGAACCCCGGCGTCGGTGTCGTCGCAGTCGGCGCAGGCGGGTGAGCCGTCCCCGTCGTCATCGACCAGCTCGCCCACGAAGTCCGCGGTGCCGCTGCAGTCGTTGTCGACTCCGTCGCAGATCTCCGGGAAGCCGGGGAAGGCGTTGGGGTCCTGGTCGTCGCAGTCGGCGCAGGCGATCGTGCCGTCGACGTCGTCGTCGTCCTCTTCACCCACGAAGTCCGCCGAGCCGGTGCAGTCGTTGTCGATGCCGTCGCAGATCTCCCCGTTGCCGGGGAAGGAGGCGGGCTCGGCCTCGTCGCAGTCTTCGCAGGACGGGCTGCCGTCGGCGTCCGCGTCGACGAGCTCGCCCACTGCAAAGGTGGCGCCATCACAGTCGTTGTCGGCTCCGTCGCAGTCCTCCGCATTGCCGGGGAAGTTGTCGGCGTCGCCGTCGTCGCAGTCGAGCGACGCGGGCCAGCCATCGCCGTCGGCGTCGGGGTCGGCGGCCGAGTCGTCGTCGTCGCCAGCCGAGTCGTCGTCGTCGGCCGAGTCGTCGTCGTCGGCCGAATCGTCGTCGTCGGCCGAGTCGTCGTCGTCGGCCGAGTCGTCGTCGTCGGCCCCGGAGTCGTCGTCGTCGTCGGCTGCGTCGTCGTCGTCCGCCGAATCGTCATCGTCGGCCGCGTCGTCGTCGTCCGCCGAATCGTCGTCGTCGGCTGCGTCGTCGTCGTCCGCCGAATCGTCGTCGTCGGCCGCGTCGTCGTCGTCGGCAAAGTCGTCGTCGTCGGCCGAGTCGTCGTCGTCGGCCGCGTCGTCGTCGTCCGCAAACACCACGTCCGAGGCCGGCGGCAGCACGCAGCCGGCCAACAGCAGGAACAGCAGAGCCCACCGCATCAGAACCGCCCTCCGATCCCCGGGCGCACGCCGTCGGGGCCGGCCGTCACCCAGGGCACCGTCGCCATCACCTTGCCGTCCGCAGCCCCCCCGAGAATGGCCACGACCACCCCGGCCACGGCCGTCGCGCCGCCGCCGATGGCCAGGCCCAGGCCGGCCCGGTTTCGCGTCAGCAACGGTGCGTACTCAGGCTCCGCCACCGTCGAAGACCAGGTCGCTTCGCCCGTCGAAGCGAGCCCCGCCTCCTGGTACGCCTGCAAGTTGACGCCCAGGCCCACCCCCGCCAACACCGCACCGCCCGCGGCCGCGCCGATGCCCGCGATGCGCATCGGGGCCGGACCCGCCTTCGGAGCCGCTGGGCCCGCGACCGGCGCCGCCAGGCCGGACGCCCGCTCCGCGGTCCAGGAGCCGCCGACGAACCGGCGCGCGCCATGCTCCGTGAGCACGACGATCTGGGTCCACCCCTCGTCGGCCGCGAGCCGCGTAAGCCAGGGCACCGCCGCCGGGTCACCCGCGGACACCGCCTCGGCAAGCGCGGCCGCGCCCTGAAGCCTCAGCTCCGCGCCGCCGGACACGTCGGCCCACCAGGCGACTCCGTCGATCGTGATCAAATGGCCACCCGCCTGGAGGTCCGCAGTGCTCCCCGCGGCCAGAGGCTGACCGTCGACTCGAACCCCGACCAGGTCGACCGCGAGCCGGCTTCGCGGCCGCTCCAGGACCTGCTGCAGCGCCTCGAGGAACGTTGGCTTGGCCGTCGGGGCGAACACATCGTCCCACCGCCGGGCGGGATCCAGCGTGGCCGCCTCGGCGAACGCGGCCCTCGCGGCGGGCGCATCGCCGGCGTTGAACGCCGCGATCCCACCCAGGAAGAACAGGTTGTACAGGTCGTCGCGGCTCGCCTCCTCCGCCCCACACGGCAGCCGCTCCCGCGCCGCCCGCAGGCTCTGCTCCGCGGCGGCGTACTCCATGTCGTCGACGCTCATCCGGCTGGCCACCAGGGCTCGCGCCAGGGGCTCCGCGGGCTCCCCGTCGCAGACGGTCATCGAGCCCCCACCGAGGAGAGGCCCCGCGCCCACCCGCTCGGCGATCGCGCCGGCGACCACGAAGTCCCCGGTTCCCAGAGCCGCCTTGGCCGCGGCCGCGGCGGTCGCCGCGTCGTGTCCGTCGCCATACAGAACGGCCGTGCCCGCAAGCACCGCAGAGGGCGACGCCATGGCCAACGTCAGCAGCAAGAACAGGGGGGCCCAGCGCACGGCCGGAGTGTAGGCGAACCCACACCGCGATGGCGGCGGCCCTTCCGTGCCCGGGGCCATCGGGGCTAACCTCCGGCCGTGGCGAAGGACTCCAACGACCAACGGCCCGGCCGACCCGCCGACCCCGCCGTCCCCAAGGGGGCAGGGCTCGGCGACGGGCTCGACTCCACCGCCGATTGGTCCGAGATGCGCCCCCCCGCGAGCGCGGGCCTGGTCGACGGGCTCGACTCCACCGCCGACTGGTCGGAGATGGCCCCGCCCGCCAGCGCCGGACTCGGCGATGGGCTCGACTCCACGGCGGACTGGAGTCAGCCCCCGCCGCCCGCCCCGACGCCGCTGGGCCAGAGAGTCACCAACCCGGGCATCCCGCTGGGCCAGAGGGTCACCAACCCGGGCGCCGCCCGACCCCAGCCGCAGCTCGATCATCCGGACCTAGCCGGGCTTCCCGCCGCAGCGGCCCCGGCCGCCGAGCCGCCGGCCGACAAGCCGCCGACCGACGGGGGGGCCCCCTCCGGCTCGCAGACGACCCAGGACTGGACGTCGATGGAGCCGGAGTCCCCGGCGTCACCGCCCAAGGCTGCAGCGGCGCCCGCGGCCGACAGCCCGCCCCGCGACGGCGGCGCACCGCCCGGCTCTCGGGCCACGACCGACTGGTCGAAGATGGACCCCATCCCGACCGACGGGGGCCTGCCGCCCGGGGCCGGCACGACGACGGACTGGTCCCAGATGGAGGACGCTCCTCCTCGCGACGGCGGCGCACCGGCGGACGCCGGCACCACCCAGGACTGGACGTCCATGCAAGACGACTGAGCAAGGTCCACGAGCGAGCTACTCAGGGAACTTGTGTCGGATCTTCTTGGCGGTCTTGCCCGACTCCACGTTGACGAACCGCTCGTAGCGCTGCGGTGTCGGACACCCACCGCAGACCAGCTCGATCTTGTGCTCCCCGGGGCTCAGGGCCACGTTGGGCTTCGGGGTGGGCCCCAGCTCCCGGCCGTCGACGAACACGGACGACCACGGGATGCTGTTGATGGGCACGTAGCCCGGGGGACCGGCCTTGGCGACCGGGGCCGGGGTCGGCGCGGGCGTCGCAGCCGGCCGGGGGGTGGGCCGCGGCGTCGCCGCGGGGACGGGGGTCGGCGCTGGGGTGGCCACCGGCTCGAGCGTCACGGCGGGGGCTGGCGTCGGCGTCGCTTCGGCGATGGCCACCGGGGCGGGCGTCGCGACCGCGGCGGGCGTCGGTTCGGGGGTCACCAGCAGCTGCCGGGCGCCGAACGCCACGCCGACCAGCGCGATCAGTCCGACCACGGCAAACAGCGGCGTGCGGCTGCGGGTTGGGGTGGGCGCATCGCCCGTCGTTGCGTTGGCGACGACCCCCGCAACAGTGGGCGAGGCCCGGTCCACGGCCGCAGGCGCCGCAGGCCCGCCGGTGGCCGGCGACTGCATCTGCAGGGTGATGGGCGGGGGCGGACCCACCTCGCCGAAGTCGCCGTCGTCGGCGGGGCCGGGGAGCTCGTGGTCGACCTCCTTGAGCCAGTCGGCGAGGCGCGGCACGTGGGGCAGTTCGCCGCGGATCGCCCGCAGGTCCGCGAGCACGGCCGCGACGTCGTCGTACCGCTCGTTGACGTCCTTCGCCATCATCTTGGAGAGGATGGGGACCAGCTCGGGGACCCGACGCTCGACGCGCTGCTTCGGGCGCTCAAGATCGCACTGCAGGATCCCCGCGACGACCGCGCCGAGGCTCTGGCCCTGAAACGGGACCTGCAGCGTGACGAGCTCGTGCAGCACGGCGCCGAGCGAGAAGATGTCGGACCGCTTGTCGAGGTTCTCGGCGTTGACCTGTTCCGGCGACATGTAGGCCGGGGTGCCCTTCGTCGAGCCGTCCTGGGTCGTGTGATAGAGGTTCGAGTCGGCCTTCGCGATGCCGAAGTCCATGACCTTCACGTCGCCGTCGCGGCTGATCATGATGTTGCCGGGCTTCAAGTCCCGGTGGACCAGGCTGATGGGGTTCCCGTCGCCGTCGATCAGATCGTGGGCGTAGCCCAGCCCCCGCAGGACGGACTCGAAGATCTCCACCGCCACCGACGTCGGCAGCCAGTGGCCGTTGGAGCGGCACGCCTGCAGGAGCCCGCCCAGCGTCCAGCCGTCGACCAGCTCCATCGCCAGGTAGTAGTGCCCGTCGACGTGGTTGAACTCATAGGTCTCAACGACGTTCTTGTGCTCGAGCCGGCCGCCCAGGCGCGCCTCGTTGATGAGGGCTTTGACGACCTTGTCGTCGGACGTGAGCGCGCGGGGGATCCGCTTGAGCGCGACCCGCTTTTCGAACCCCATGGGCCCGGCGAGCACGGCCTTGTACACAGTCGCCATCCCGCCCTGCCCGAGCAGGCTGACGAGTCGATAACGGCCGAAGGGGATGGGCTCACTCACTGGGGCTGGCTCCGAAGCGCTCGCATTCTAGAGGGTCCCCGCCGGGGCTGCTGCCGGCGTCCCGAGGGTGAGTGCCACCCGGGGAGTGAGGCAGAACCGAGTGCCTCGGTCCAGCCGCCGATCAAGCACGCGCGTGGGATCGATGCCAACCCGCAGCAGGTCACGCCGCAGCCGCTGCACCAGGCCGTCCACGTCGGGCCCGCCTCGCCCCGCTTCGTTGGGCCACACCCCCGCCACGATCACCTCGTCGGGCAGGGAGTCGCCCGGCAGAAAGGGCTCGGGCGGGGACAGCAGCAGGCGAATCAAGGCGTGGCCCCCGGCGCTCAACGCACAGCCGGCCCGCTCGTCGCCCAGCTGCAGGACCAGCTCGCCCCCTGGGGCGCATCCCGCAGGGTCACGGCCCGCAGCTCGGGGAGAATCGGCATCGCCGACGTCGCGCGCACCGACTCCAGCCTCGCGTGGGTCACCTCGAACTCGCGCTCCCCCCATCGAATGCGGTTGCCCGGGCCCACGCCCGTCAGCCGGTCTGGCGGCAGCAGCTGGCCGTCGATGCGCACCCCCCGCTCGCTGGTCTCGACCAGGAGCGACTGGCTCGCCGAGTGAAACCGCAGGGCGCCCGGGGGCAGCCAACGCAGCTGCAGATCGTCCGCGGGCGAGCCACCGACCACGAACTCGCGACTGGACAGCCGGAACAGCAGCCCGCTGGTCCGGAGAAGCCAGCTGGCCTCCGTGTTGGCGGGGCGACCAAACGAGACCGCCACCTCGAACCTCGCGCCGGGCACCGTCAGCACATCGCCGCTGTCCAACGGGCAGCGGCCGTCGACCTCGACGCCGTTGACCGAAGTCGGGTTGCGCCCCAGCGCCTGCACCTCGAGCCCGGAACTCGTCTGTCGCAAGAGCGCATGCCGAGCGGAGAGGTGGCGGTCGTCGACGACCACATCGCAGTCGAATCCCCGTCCGATGAGCAACGGCTCGGCGCCGATCCGCCGCCGGGTGCCGTCGTCGCAGACCAGCCACGCTCCGTCACCGGACAGGCCGTTCTCGGTCGGGTCGTCGGGACTCAGCACAACAACCGACACGCTCGACAGGGGGGCAGGGGCATGCACGGCTCCACGGTACGCGGGGCCCACTTGGCGCCCTATGACAACTCGATGACAGCGCCGAGGTGGCGGCCGTCACCGCATCTTCACAACTCCTGCACGGAATCGAAAGCTCGCAGCATCAGTCGTGTCTGGACTCCCGCGTGAGCCCCGGGTATTTCCCTCCCATGCGCAAATCTTTGTTCCTGCTTCCCTTCGTCCTCTTCTTCGCCGCCTGTGCGGTGGAGGAGGACGACCTGCTCGACTCGCTCGGGCCGTTCGACACCACGGGGTTCGCCATCACGAACTCGGGGCTCGGTCCGTCCGGGCCCTCGGCCAACTCGACGAACGGCGCCCGCACCGAGGTCTGGGCCGTCACCCGCGCGTGGGAAGACACCGACTCCGAGGCCGGCATGGCCTGGGGCGCGGGCTCCGGCCTGAGCTGGGAAGACAAGTACGCCGCGTGGATCCAGTCCATGGAGCGCACCACGACTCACAGCGGCAACCGCGAGACGTTCACGATCACGACGCCCTACGGCAAGTCGCTGCCCGTGGGCTACCTGGAGTGCGCCGAGCTGGCGATGACCATGCGCGTGCTGTTCGCGTCCTGGTACGGCCTGCCCTTCTACATGCAGGCCAAGGACCGCGGCACCGACATCTACATGGGCCACTTCGGCTTCCGCACGAAGACCGGGCGCTACCGCACGACGCCCGAGTACCGGGTCAAGTACAGCGACTACAGCGGCCGCGCCAACCAGGCCGACCTGCTCGACAACTGGCCCTCGGACACCCAGCTGCGCGGCCGGAAGCTCTACGGCAACAACGACGACATCAACCTCTTCATGGGGGACAGCGCCCACGCGGGCATGTACTTCGACGAGCTGCTGCTCAACAAGCGCGTCGGCCACATGCTCATCATGTTCCTGCCGATGTTCGGCTCCATCAACATCGCCGACGACGCCAACGCGTACCACGCCACGGCCCCGTCGCTGCGGCCCGGTGATGTGCTGCTCAAGCGCTGGCAGAAGCGCGGCATCGGCCACGTGATGCTGACCAAGAGCGTGGTCGAGCGGGCCGACGGCAAGCTCACGGCCGAGCTCGCCTCGGGCTCCATGCCCCGCCGCCAGGCGGTCTGGGAGAGCCCCGCGGCCAGCAAGATGCTCTACACGAACAAGCAGACCGGCGGCGAAGGCGACAACTGGGACGGCGACGCGTTCGTGTCTCTGGGTGGCGGCCTGAAGCGGTGGAACGCCCCGTTCATCGACAACGGCACCTGGCGCCAACGCGTCCCGCCCAGCGACCGCGACAACTTCATCCCGACGGCCGACCTCAGCCGTCGCTCGGAGCGTCCGGCCCTCTTCCAGGACCTGCTCGTGACGCCCTCGCCGGAGATGCTGCGCGACGAGCTGCTGGCCATCATCGAGGACCGGCGCGCCCACCTGCGCGACCACCCCAGCTCCTGCTCGGCGCGCATCGCCCGCGAGGCCGCCTGGGTCGACCTCTACGAGCTGATGGAAGACAAGTTCAACATGAGCCGGGCCGAGACCGACGCGGAGTACCGCATCGTCGACGACTACGTGTTCGCTGAGCTCATCTACAACCAGAGCAAGACCTGCTGCTGGAACGGCACCGATCGCCAGATGTACGACGCCATCATGGCGTTCACCGACCAGCAGTCCCAGGACGCCCAGGCCTGCGTGGCCCCGCTGGTCTTCAAGGCCCGCGACGGCGGCGGCTACGACGCCTTCTCCGACTACGCCACGGCGAACGGCTTCAACTGGAACCCCTGGAGCGAGGACGAGTCCTGCCCCGCCGCCGACACCGACGAGGACGTCGAGACGCCCACGACGTGGACGGACTTCTGCGAGGTCTTCGGCGACGGCGGCGAAGAGCCCACGCCCGACCCGTCCAACCCCGACCCCTACGAGGCCAACAACAGCCGCAGCTCGGCCTTCGTGCTCGACGCTGAAGGCACCTACGAGGGCGCGTCCATCACCGACGGCGACGTGGACTGGTTCCGCATCGCGGCGCCGACCGACGCGGTCGTCCGCGTGCGCGTCCGCTTCAACGACGACGACGGCGACCTCGACGTGAAGATGAACCGCGACGACGAGCAGGTGGATTCGTCGACCTCGTGGTCCAGCGACATCGAAACGGTGGACGCGACGAACGACGGCATCTCCAACCTGTACGTGAAGGTGTTCGGCTACGACGGCGCGACCAACGACTACTCGATCGAGGTCGAGTTCGAAGGCGGCGTCGACCTGGGTGAGCCCTGCGACGACGGCAACGAAGTCCAGGACGACGCCATCTCCGTCGACGCCGGCGGCTACCAGGGCCTGGCGCTCTGCGGCGCCAGCGACCCCGTCGACTGGTACCGGCTGGGCGCGACGGTGGGCGACAACCCGGTGACGGTCCGCGGCGAGAACGGCGCGTCGTTCCGCATGGGGCTCTACCGCAGCAGCGGCGACCTCATCGAGGAGACGACCGGGGTTGGCAGCCAGACGCTGGATATGCCCACGGGCGTGAAGTACCTGAAGATCGAGGGCGCCAACGGGGCCATCGACCTGCCGTACTCGCTGTTCGTGGCGGTCGACCCGCCCCAGTAGGCGGCGCGTCGCTCGAAGGCTTCGGCCCCGTCCCCGCTTCGGTGGGGGCGGGGCCGCTCCGTTTCGGGAGCCTGCGGCGTCAGCCGCGGAGCTCGCCGGCCAGCTGCCGGGCCACGAACCCGTAGTCGTCGCCGTGTCGGATGGCGAGGTCGGCGAACGTGTGGGCCGGCTGCACGAAGCGCTCGTGCATGGGGGCGACGTCGCGGGCGAACTGACCGCGCACCGACTCTTCGGTCCGGCCCCGCTCCACGGTGTCCCGAGCGACTCGGCGGCGCAGCCGGATCTCCTCGGGCACGTCGAGGAAGACGATGCGGTCGAGCAACGCGCGGATGGGCTCGGACTGCAGGATGAGGATGCCGTCGGCGATGACCACGGGGGCGGGGCGGACGGCGACGGTCTGCACCCGGCGGGAGTGGCTGGCGAAGTCGTACAGAGGCGCCTCGACCCGGCGGCCCGCCCGCAGCGTTTCCAGGTGCTCGACGAACAGCGGTTCGTCCAGCGCGTCGGGGTGGTCGAAGTTGACGGTGGCCCGCTCGTCGAGGCCCAGGTGGTCCAAGGGCCGGTAGTAGTCGTCGAACGAGAGGAGCGAGGCGTAGCCGTCGCCCAGGGCGTCGATGAGCAAGCGGGCGAAGGTGGACTTGCCGGAGCAGGACCCCCCGCAGAGGCCGACGACGGTGACGTTCACGGGGCTCTCCCGGGGGCCGACGCGGCGGCGGGGCCCCTTCGGGGGGGTTCTACCCCTTGTCTGGCGGCGCATGTACGATCAGATCACCGAAACCTGCCCGACGCTCACGGGAGCACGGGGGGACAACGAGGAGGTGCCATGGAGATCGATGTTCGCGCTCACTCCATCGAGCTGAAGAAGGGCGACCGCGCCTACGCCGCCGAGAAGATCGGCAAAGCCGTCGACAAGCTGCTATCGGGCACCGGCGCCCGCGTCGATGTCGAAATCAGCGACCTGTCGCAGGGCAGCGGAGCTCACTTGAAGCGCGTGGCTGTCCACGTGCACGTGCCCCACAGCAAGACCGAAGTCGTGCGGGTCGATGACCCCTCGGTGACCGCCGCGGTCGACCTCGCGGCGGACCGGATCTTCCGGTCCCTGAAGCGCAACATCGAGCGGCGCCGCGGCCGGCGCCACCAGACCGGCAAGGAGCTCATGGCCGTCGTGCCTGACTCCGACGAGACCGGCGAGTTCCAGCCGAGCCCGCCGCCCATCAGCTGAGTTTCGCGTCTGAGTCTCCGGAGCTTCTCCGGGGGCTCGGGCGCCGGTTGGCTCAGGCCGCCTTGGGCGCCGGGTACGGCTCAGTCCCTGGCTCCGGCCACTCGGGCCGGGTGCGGACAACGGTCACCAGGAGCACGAGGCCCGCCAGGAACAGCACGATCGCCCCGTATTGCGCGGGGGTCAGGCCGCCGTATCGGCTGTCTTGCGTGGTCAGATCGCTGTTCCGCAAGAAGTCGTTCAAGAAGCGGATCGGCATATAGAACAACGGGGTAACGGCCAACAGCAGGCCTTCCCGCCGCGGTTTGCGCGCGAGCAGCGCCAGCAGGCCGAACAGCGCCAGCGCCACGAGCGCGTCGTGCAGGCCCAGGTCGAACCGGGTGGTCCCGACCATCTTCGGGTCCAAGTGCAGCTCGTACATCCCGACCTGGAAGCCCATGGAGTCCTCGGCCGCTCGGCCGGAGTCGATGCGCGCCTGGAACTCGGGGTACTCGCCCTCGCGCAGGGCCTTCAGGCCGACCTCGGTCACGCGCTCGCGGTCCGGGTACTCAACGCCCAGCCACCCGATGGTGGACTGCACGATGGGCGGGGCGTCCTCGACGATCTTGCCGGGGTGGTCGTGGACGATGAAGCAGCCCACGCGGCCTAGGAAGTAGCCGAACGCCAGGCCGATCATGAGGATGTCGCCACCCCGCAGGACGACGATGTTCTGACGCTTGAAGAAGACGATGGCGAGCAGGGTGCAGCCGAAGAAGCCGCCCATAGACGACAGGCCGTCCCAGATCTTCAGGACGACGAGCGGGTCCGCGGCCACGGCCTCGGGCTCGTAGATCATCCAGCCGATGTGCCCGAACACGAGGGCGCCCACGGCGAGCCAGACGACGATGTCGGCGAACGCCTTGGGGTTGATCCCCCGCCGCGCGGCGTACTTCTGACAGACGTTGCTGCCGAGCATGAAGCCCAGCGCGACCATCACCCCCCATGGCTGGATCGCCAGGAGGAAAGGCTTGCTGAGCAGGACGAGGGCATCGGGCCGGAAGTACGGAATCATGGCGGCGGGAGTGTACAGCAGGGGTTGCGGAGCGGGCGGACGGGGTGAGAACCCCTGGGATTGGGGTGGATTCCGGGCTTGGTGCTTGGGGGGCTTCTTGGGCGGACTTCAGGATCTGGGCCTTTTCGGGCTTGGGAGGCCTGCGGCGCTCCCAAGCCGGCCCCGCTCAGAACCGTCGACGCAGCAATCACCAAGGACACCAAGGGCATCAGGTGCACCAAGCCCCCAGAACGGAAACGGCCCCCCTCCAGCGAACCGGAGGGGGGCCGTTGATCCTTGCCGAAGGGCTCGAACGCCTAGTTGGCGTCCTCCTCCTCGACGTGCTCGGCGATCATCGCCTCAGTCGTCAGGAGCAAGCCCGACACCGACGCGGCGTTCTGCAGAGCGGAGCGCGTGACCTTGGTGGGGTCGATGACGCCCGCCGCGATCAGGTCGCAGTACTCACCGTTGGCGGCGTTCAGGCCGAAGGCGCCGTCACCGTCCCGCACGGCCTGGACCGCGATGGACGGGTCGAAGCCGCCGTTGCCGGCGATGATCCGCAGGGGCTCCTCGATGGCCCGCCGGACGATGTCGACGCCGAAGCGCTCGTCGCCGTTGGCGTCCACCGCGTCGAGCACGGACTGGGCGCGGATGAGCGCCACCCCACCGCCGGGGACGATGCCCTCCTCGACGGCCGCGCGGGTCGCGTTCAGCGCGTCCTCAACGCGCGCCTTCTTCTCCTTCATCTCGGTCTCGGTGGCGGCACCGACGTAGATGACGGCCACGCCGCCGACCAACTTGGCGAGGCGCTCCTGGAGCTTCTCGCGGTCGTAGTCAGACGAGGTCTCTTCGATCTGCGCCTCGATCTGGTGGACCCGCGCCTTGATGTCGGCGTCGCTGCCCGCGCCGTCGACGATCACCGTGTTGTCCTTGGTGATCGTGACGCGAGCGGCCGTGCCCAGGTCGTCCAGGGTCACCTGGTCGAGCTTGAGGCCCAGGTCTTCCATGAGGGCGCGCCCGCCGGTCAGCGTGGCGATGTCGTCCATCATGGCCTTGCGGCGGTCGCCGAAGCCCGGCGCCTTCACGGCGGCGACGTTGAGCGTGCCGCGGATCTTGTTGACCACCAGGGTCGCCAGCGCTTCGCCGTCGATGTCCTCGGCGATCAGCATCAGGGGCTTGCCCGTCTTGGCCACGGCCTCGAGCGCCGGCAGCAGGTCCTTCATGTTCGAGATCTTCTTCTCGTGCACGAGGATGTAGGGGTCCTCGAGGACGGCCTCCATGCGGTCGGGGTCCGTCACGAAGTACGGCGAGAGGTAGCCACGGTCGAACTGCATGCCCTCGACCACGTCGAGCTCAGTCTCCATGCCCTTGGCCTCTTCGACCGTGATGACGCCCGACTTGCCGACCTTCTCCATCGCGTCCGCGATGATCGTGCCGACCTCGGCGTCGCCGTTGGCCGAGATGGTGCCGACCTGAGCGATCTCGCTGTGACCCTGCGTCGGGCGCGACAGCTCAACGAGGCTGGTCGTCACGGCGCGCACGGCCTTGTCGATGCCGCGCTTGAGGTCCATGGGGTTCACGCCCGCGGCGACCAGCTTGCTGCCCTCGCGGTAGATGGCCTGGGCCAGAACGGTGGCCGTCGTGGTGCCGTCGCCGGCCACGTCGGACGTCTTGGAGGCGACCTCCTTGACCATCTGGGCGCCCATGTTGGCGAACTTGTCCTCGAGCTCGATCTCCTTGGCGACGGTGACGCCGTCCTTGGTGATCACGGGGGAGCCCCAGCTCTTCTCGAGGACCACGTTGCGGCCGCGCGGCCCCATGGTGACCTTGACGGCGTTGGCGAGGGTGTCGACGCCGGTCAGAATCTCGGACCGGGCGGTGTCGCGGAAGTGGATTTCCTTGGCAGCCATGTGCTGTTTCCTTGTCTCTAGAAGTTGTTTTGAATCGAGGAGAGCCGGGGTCGGCTCAGTCCTGCATGACCGCGAGGATCTCGTCCTCACGGAGGATCAGGTGGTCTTCGCCGTCGAGCTTGATCTCGTCGCCCGAGTACTTGCCGAAGAGGATGAGGTCGCCGGCGCCGATGGCGGGCGTGCGGCGGGTGCCGTCCTTGAGCATCTTGCCGGCGCCGACCGCGATGACGCGGGCCTGCATCGGCTTCTCCTTGGCGGAGTCGGGGATGATGATGCCGCCCTTGGTCGTGGTGTCCGAGTCGGTGCGGAGGACAAGAACGCGGTCGTTCAGCGGGGTGAAGTTCATCGGTTTCTCCTCGGCGCTCCTGGTCAGGAGCGGTCTTGGTTGGTCGGTGCGGCGGGCTGCGAGGGCAGCGGTCGCGACGCCCCATGTAATTCGGGCTGCAGCGGTGTCAAGCGACCTTCTGCCGGGATCCCGAAAACTCTTGCCCCGGGACGAGCCGCTGAACTACGGTCAATGCCGTAACTCGATGTAGAGTCACGCCTGCCGTGGAGTCCCCGATGCGCCGCTTGATCTGTGGGTTCGTCCTGCTGCTCGGATGCAACGACCAGCACCCGCAGGCGCTGGACGACGGAGAGTACATCCCGGGTGATGAGCCGGCTGAAATCGTCTGCGCGGATCTCGATCTGGCCTGGGGTTGGCTCGCCTCGCCGGCGTTCTCCGACGAAGCCGACCCCACCGACGGGGCCCTCCCCTTCCACGACCCGCTCTTCGACGCCGCCGGCTGGAGCCCCATGGTCCTGCCCGACAGCACGGGCATCCCCGTGGGCTTCGACCGGGCCTACCGCGCCGAGTTCGACCTGTCGCAGCTCCCGTCGGACGCCGTCGCCCTCGACCTGCAGTCCGACGACGGCCTGTCCGTCTGGGTCAACGGCGAGCTCCTGGGTCGCTGGGGCGGCTCCTGGCAGCAGGAAGGCTGCGTCGGCGCCGTCGCTGGCTGCGTCGACACGATCCTGGTCGACCCCGTCGACTTCTCTTCGATGCTCCAGGCGGGGACCAACGTGGTTGCCGCGCGCGTGAGCAACCCCGTGATGGACGCCTACTTCGACCTCACGCCCACCTGCGATCCCGCCAGCTGATCGCCGCCCGGAAGCCCCCGTCATGGACGACATCGCCAGCGATCTGATCGCGCTGGGCCTCACCCGCAACGAGTCCCTCGGCTACCTGTGCTTGCTGCAGGCCGAAGAAGCCCTGGGCCTCACCGGGTACGAGGTCGCGGCGCGCTCGGGCATCCCCCGCTCGGCGGTCTACGGCGTGTTGCGCAAGCTCCACGAGTCCGGCGCCATCTTCCCGACCGGCGACAAGCCCGCCCGCTACGCCCCGGTCCCGCCGAAGGACCTGCTGGCCAGCATGCGCCGCGGCACCAACGCCCGGCTCGACGCCCTGGAGGCGAAGCTCGACGCCCTGCCGTCGCGCTCGCACCCCGAGCCCGTCTGGATCGTCTCGCAGTACGACGAGGTCCTGGCCCGCCTCGCGGAGATGATCCGCGGCGCCGAGCGCTCGGTGTACCTGTCGGTGTGGCAGCGGGAGCTCGACGCCCTCCGCCCCGCCCTGGCCGACGTGGGCAACCGCAGCCTGCACCGCGTCCTGCACAGCATCGACCGCATCACGGTGGCCCCGTCGGGCTTCTCGTGCTGGGTGGACACGGTCGAGGGCGGCGATCCACGTGGAACGTGGTCCCACAAGGTCGTCGCCATCGTCGACGGCCGGGAGGCCCTCATGGGCGGCACGGAGCCCGGCGCGGACAACCAGGCGGTGTGGACCCGCAACCCCAGCCTGGTGGACCTCGCCACCAACCACATCGTGCTCGACATCACGCTCATCGCCCGACGGGCGGGCACCGATCCCACCGATGCCGTGGCTCCGATGATGAGGCCCCACCTCGACGCCGTGGGCAGCTGACGCTCAGGGGGTGATCGTCGCCCTCGCCACCAGCCCGCCGGGGACCCGCAACTCCACCAGCCCGGTTCGGCCGATGACCGAGCGCAGTGGCCCGTGGCCGCTGAACGGGCTGCTGTAGCGGACGAGGACCCGGTCGCCGCACCGCAGCACGTCTCCGATGCGGACGTCGCTGGCCAGCCCCCAGCGGTTCCGAACTGGGTCCACCTCGAACACGACGGCGTCGCCCGCGGTGACGCGAACGCTCTGCTGCCAGCAGCTCCACACCCGACCGGCCCAGGACACCGCGATGGGTTCGCCACCGCCCCCGTAGTGGTCCATGCCTCGATCGTCGACGGACTTGAGCAGCGCCGTCAGCGACGGGTCCTCGGGGATCGCCGCCCAGGCTGCCGCCAGGCCCGTCCCCTCCGCCCGCGCCCGCTGGAACTCCGCCGCTTCGCCCGCCCCCCGGACCGCGGCGACGACCTCAGCCAGCGTGCGCGCGCTGTGGTCGTCGCGGATCAGGTCCTGAAACCGCCCGGCCAGGAACTCGGCGTGGCTGCAGGTGCCGGCGTTGTCGCTGTGCCCGCTGCCGAAGTGCTCACCCACCACCACCTCGTAGGCATCCACGCGGACGTACCGCTGGCCTCGGCCGTTGCTCTTGCTCCACTCCGGCATCGCGGCCTCAGCTCACGAAGTCCGGGAACGGCTGGCCCGCCGCGTCGCCGAAGCCGCCGACGTACTCGCCCATCGCATGGGCCAGCGACACCCAGAGCTCTCCGTGGCGCCGATACCCGCGGTCCAGCAGCCGCCCGCCGTTGATGCGCCCGCAGCCGCCGCCGCTGACCACGATGGGCATGTCGTCGTGGAGGTGCGTGTTGCCGTCGCAGACCTCGGTCACGAACACGCAGATGCTGTGGTCCAGCATCGTGCCGTCGCCTTCGGGCGTCTCCGCCAGCCGCTGCAACAGGTAGGCGTACTGCATCGCCCACCATTCGCGCTGGCGGTGGAAGTCGGCGAACTCGCGGCTGTCCCAGTTGTGCGACGAGCCGTAGTGGCTGGCCTGGTGGCTGCGCATGTCGAAGTTCGGATCGTGCATGGGCGACCCGGGGAACCGCGACATGATCAGCTCCGACGTGTGGTGGCTGGCCTGGATGGTGCCGACCTTCGTCAGCCCGCACGCCATCGCCAGCACCATCAGGTCGATCTGGGCCTTGAGGATGTCGGGGAACTTCTCGGGGTCGTAGAGCTGGCCGTCGCTGAAGCCGCCCGTGTCCAAGAACGGGTTCTCGCAGGTGGCGGGGTCCGTCTCGGGGATGTCCTCGGGCGGCAGCGTCGTCGTGCCCTTGATGCGCTGCTCGACCTCCCGCAGCGACTCCAGGTGCAGATCCAGTTTGGCCGCCTCCACGCTGCCCAGCCGCGAGCGCAGCGCGCCCATGTCGGCCAGGACTCCGTCGATGACGCTGACCGCCGCGGGGTCCACGTGGTCGTCGCGCTCCCCCGGTCGCCCGCCGGAACCCCCACCGAACAACAGCTCGAAGGCTCGCCGTGGGTTGTCCTCGGGCGCGATGGACTGACCCGGCGCGAAGTAGCTGATGTGCTTGTCGCCGCTGGCCCCGTTGTGGTTGGCCTGGGCCCCCAGGTACAGGTGCCGCCAGGGGTGCGCGGCCCCCACCGTCCGCGACAGCAGCTGGTCGATGGACTCGTTGTTCCCGCCGTCGGTGGCGGTCAGCAGCTTCTTGGCGCCGCCGGGGTGCGATCCCGCGTCGGTCTCGCCCATGGACACGTTGCGGAAGAAGACGCTGCGGTCCTGCCACGGGCGCAAGGCGCCGATCTGGTCGGGGAGCTGGAAGTCGAACTCGCTGCCGGACCCGTGCCAGGCCGAGGGCTGGCCGTCCTGGGACGGGCCGGCCACGCCATCGGGGTAGTACAAGAAGATCACCCGGCGGGCGTTGCCGTTGCTGGCGTGGGCCACGCGGGGGTGCAGCAGCGACTCGTAGAACGGCGCCGCGATGGCGAGGCCACCCAGGGACTGCAGGAACCGCCGCCGATCGAATCCCGCGGCCCGATCCAGTCCCTGCTTGCGCTTGCGCCACCTCATGGTGACCTCCGGGTGAAGTGGGGCAGCTGGGTGATGCCGACCAGCAGCTCGGTCAGGTCCCCGTCGGTCACGAACTGCCGCGCCAGCGTTTCGACCGCGCAATCGTCGGCGGTGCGCTCGTGTCGGCCCGAGGACCAGCGGAACGCCTGCCTCGACACGCAGGCGGGCACAGCCTCGCTGGCCGCCAGCATCGCGCCCAGCTCCGGGGCGGCCGCGAAGGTCGCGCTGGTGCCTTCGCCGATGCGCTCCAGGTCCGTGATCACGCCGCCGGTCTCGATGGGCCCGCCGTTCTCGGTGTCGCGCACGGCGCCCACGGCGTCGAAGACCTCGAACCCGAACCCGATGCCGTCGATGTACTGGTGGCAGCTGGCGCAGCCGGGGTCGTCGCTGTGCTGCTGGAAGCGTTCTCGGGTGGTGGCGTCGGGGTCCACGTCGGGCACGCCGCCGGCGTTGGCCGGGGGGTCGGGGATCTCGTGGCAGAGCAGCGTCTGGCGGACGAACAGCCCGCGGCGGACGGGGTTGCTCTGGTCCGAGTGGGCGTTGGCGAAGAGCACCGCGCCCTGGGTCAGGATGCCGCTGCGCTCAGGGCCGAGATCGACTTCGCCCAGCTCCACGCCCGCGGCGACGTCGTAGATGCTGGCCGACGCCGCGTTGGCGTACCCCCACTGCGCGGTCAGCAGCTCGTCGAGGCCGCCGGGCCCCATCTGGATGGCGTCCACCACGAAGCGGCGGGTCTCCTCCAACAGCGCGTGGCGCAAGGCGTCGTCTACCTGGGGGTACAACGCCGGGCTCTTGTCGGCCGTCAGCACGCGCTCGACGCCCAGCCACTGGGAGCCGAAGCGGCCGAGCACGGCGTCGCTGCGGGGGTCGGCGAGCAGGCGGCGGGCTTCGGATTCAATGCCTTCGGGGGTGTCCAGGGCGCCGGTGGCGGCGGCTTCGAACAGGGCGGCGTCGGGCATCGACCCCCACAGGAAGTAGGACAGCTGCGACGCGACCTCGTGGCCCGTGAGGCGACGCTCGTCGCCGTCGGGCTCGCCCACCTCGAAGCGGTACAGGAACTCCGGCGAGCTGAGCAGCACCTGCAGCGCGATGCCGACGCCGCCGTCGAAGTCGGGCCAAGCCTCGATCAGCGCCACGTAGCGGGCGACCTCGGCGTCGGTGAGGGGCCGGCGCAGCGCGCGGGGGCCGAACTGGCGCACCCAGTCTTCGGCGCAGCCCGACGCACACGGCAGCAGCTGGTCCCGCTGCCCCAACGCCCGGGCGGCAATGGACTCGCCGGCGCGGAGGTACTGCTCGACGTGGACCGAGGTGACCAGGCCGGCGTCGGCGTCGTTGTCGTAGGCGTACCCGGGCGAGCGGCCGGGCTGGGGGAAGTCCGCCGAGAACTCGCCGCCATCGGCCGGGGGCGCGGCGCCCTCGCAGGTCTGGATGAGCACGCTGTTGACGCCGCCGAAGCCGTCGTCGGTGACCTGGGAGTTCGACGGGTCGGTGATCCACTCCGAGCCGTCGACCACGAACTTGTACTGGTGCTCGCCGTCGGCGACGACGTGCTTGCCGAAGTACAGGGACTGGCTCGGCACCCAGGTCATGGCCCAGCCGTCGGCGGGGGCGGCGGGCCAGTCGTTGAAGCTGCCGGCCGCGTGCACGGAGGCGTGGGGGCCGTCGGGGGCGGGCAGCACGAAGGTGTGCAGCGCGCAGGGATCGGCGACGCAGACGCCGCCGGCGCAGGACTCTGCGTCGAGGTCGCACTGGGGGGCGTCGTCGCAGGAGCCCTGGACCAGGAACGGCAGCAGGTCCGCGACGGTCGCGTCGTACTCCGAGGGCGTCAGCAGGCGCAGCTGGGGAGCGGGCGGGGCCCCGGGGTCGCACGGTGGCTCGGCGGCGCAGCCGAGCAAGAGCAGGAGGGGGACGAGGCGACGCATCGCGACAACCGTAACTCAGACCAGAGTTACTGTGGGTGTGAAGTCGATCGGCCCGGCGGATGGGGTGAGCCGGCCGCCCCGGGCCGGGCTCAACGCGCGGCGCGCCGGGCCAGCTCTCGGTCGATGAACGCCGTCAGCCGGTCGGCGTCGGTGCTGGGCAGGCCGGCGCCCCGCACCCGCTCGAACCCGTGGTTGTCGACCGGTTCGATCTGCGTCGGCAGGAAGTCCGGGTCGGAGAGGTTCCGGCCCACAAGACGGTCCAGCACGGGATCGGTGGCGCTGTCCGTCCAGGCACCCGCCCAGGTCCAGTCCCAGATGACCCGGGCCTCGGCCCCATCTCGGTGGCAGCAGAGGCAGGAGCAAGCGCCGACCTGGGCTGTGGCCCAGGCGTAGTCCGGGTCGGCGAGGGTCTCGGGATCGTGGTCGACGCGCGCGCGAGCTTCCAGCGCGACGTCGCCCGAGGGGCCGTCGATGCCTTCGCAGGTGTAGAAGTCCTCGAAGCGCTCGCCCTCGGGCACGCAGGTGCCGTTGCGCGGGGTGGTCGCCGGCCGCCCGTCGCAGGCAGCCAGGACAAGCACCGACGACAGCAAGGCGATGCGAAGCATCCGTTGATGCTAGGGCCGGCGACCCGCCATCGGATGGCTTGACACGTTTTGGGCCGTGCTTACGTTGCCTTCGTCGCAGGGATCAAAGGCCCCTCGACCCCAAGAACAAACAACGATTTCAAGGCTTTTCGCCGTTCGCACGGCGCAATGGAATGGAGTATCTCGATGGGCAAGATCATCGGCATCGACCTCGGCACGACCAACTCCGTGGTCTCCGTCATGGAGGGCAGCGAGCCGAAGGTGATCACCAACGAAGAGGGCGCTCGCACGACGCCGTCGGTGGTCGCTTTCACCAAGGAGGGTGAGCGCCTCGTCGGCCAGGCGGCGCGCCGCCAGGCCATCACGAACCCCGAACGCACGGTCTTCTCGGCCAAGCGCTTCATGGGCATGGACTTCGGCGAAGTGGGCAAGGAGGCCAAGCGCGTCCCCTACAAGGTCGTCAAGGGCAAGGGCGGCCGCGCGTCGCTCGAGATCGACGGCAAGCAGCACAGCCCGCCGGAGATCAGCGCTCAGATCCTGCTGAAGCTCAAGCGCGCCGCTGAGGAGTACCTGGGCGAGAAGGTGACGCAGGCCGTCATCACCGTCCCCGCCTACTTCAACGACGCCCAGCGCCAGGCCACCAAGGACGCCGGCCAGATCGCCGGGCTCGAGGTCAAGCGCATCATCAACGAGCCCACGGCGGCGGCGTTGGCGTACGGCCTGGACAAGAAGGAAGACGAGATCGTCGCGGTCTTTGACCTCGGCGGCGGCACCTTCGACATCTCGATCCTCGAGATCGGCGACAACGTCGTCGAAGTGAAGTCCACCAACGGCGACACCCACCTGGGTGGCGACGACTTCGACCAGGTGCTCATCGACTGGATGGTCGCCGGGTTCAAGAAGGACACGGGGCTGGACGTCTCGGGCGACCCCATGGTGCTGCAGCGCCTCAAGGAAGCCGCTGAGAAGGCGAAGATCGAGCTGTCCACCGCGCAGCAGACCGACATCAACCTGCCGTTCCTGACCGCCGACGCGACGGGCCCGAAGCACTTCCAGCAGCCGGTCACGCGCCCGCAGTTCGAGAAGATGATCGACGGCCTCGTGGTGCGGACCATGGAGCCGGTCAAGAAGGCCCTGGCCGACGCCGGCGTGAAGCCCGGTGAGGTCGACGAGGTCGTCCTGGTCGGTGGTTCGACGCGCATCCCGATCATCCAGGCGACGGTCGAGAAGTTCTTCGGCAAGACGGCCAACCGGTCGGTCAACCCCGACGAGGTCGTGGCCATGGGCGCCGCGGTTCAGGGCGGCGTGTTCACCGGTGAGGTGACCGACGTGCTGCTGCTGGACGTCACGCCGCTGTCCCTGGGCATCGAGACCCTGGGTGGCGTCATGACGCGCCTCATCGAGCGCAACACGACGGTCCCCTGCGAGAAGACCGAGGTGTTCTCGACGGCGTCCGACAACCAGAACGCCGTGGACATCCACGTGGTGCAGGGCGAGCGCGAGTTCGCGCGGGACAACCGGACGCTGGGGCGCTTCCAGCTCGTCGGCATCCCGTCGGCCCCGCGCGGTGTCCCGCAGGTCGAGGTCAAGTTCGAGATCGACGCGGACGGCATCGTCCACGTGGGTGCCAAGGACAAGGCCACGGGCAAGGAGCAGAGCATCCGCATCGAGTCGAGCTCGGGTCTGTCCAAGGAAGAGGTCGAGAAGCTGGTGGCCGACGCCGAGGCGAACGCCGCGGACGACGCCGCCAAGCGCGAGGCCATCGAGAACCGGAACAAGCTCGACCAGTTCGTCTACCAGACGGAAAAGCTGATCTCCGAGAACGAGGACAAGGTCACGGACGAGCTCCGCACCAAGCTCGAGGCGGCCATCGCCGAGGGCAAGGAAGCGGTCGAGTCCGACGACGCCGAGAAGATCGCCGCCGCCATGACGTCGATCGAGGCGCTCAACCACGAGCTGGCGTCGGCCATGTACGCCGACTCGGCGGGCGGTCCCGCCCCCGGCGAAGAGGGCGAGCAGGCCGCGGCTTCGGGCGACGACGACGGCGTCATCGACGCTGAGTTCACCGAGAACTAGCGACGAGCGCCAATCGGCGCGAAAGCAGAAGACGAAGCCCCGGCGCTCCTGGCGTCGGGGCTTCGTCGTTCTGGAGCGGGCGCAACGCCCGGCCCGAACTCGAGGCCTGATCGCAGCGCCGCCTCGCAGTACCCTGCCGTTCCTGGAGGCCCGCCATGACGACCTTGAGCCTGTCCGCAGCCCGCCGCCACTGGGCCCGCGCCCTCGGCCTGCACGACCAGACCGACGACCCCGTCGAAGCTGCCCGCCGCGCCGGCTGGCCCCGCACCCTGGGGGGCGTCGACGCCTACGTCGCGCTGCGCGCCCGCGGCCCCGTAGCCAAGGAGGCCATCGACGCCGCGCTCCAGGACGGCCGCATCCGGGTCAGCCCCGCCGCCCGGGGCTGCATCTTCCTGGTGCCCGAGGACGAGGCGGCGCTGGCGATGGCCATGGCCGAGGACCTGTCGAGCAAGCGCAACGCCCGGGACATGAGCAAGCTGGGCGTCGAGGACGCCGAGCTGGACGCCGTGGGCGAGGCGGTCCTGGCGCGCCTCGGCGACGCCGGCCCCCTGACCACCGACGCCCTGCGACGCTCGCTGCCCGAGGGCACCGTGCGCAGCTTCGGGGCACCGGGCAAGAAGATCGGTGTCAGCTCGAGCCTGCCCCCCACCCTCCGCCGCCTCGAGTTCGCCGGCGCCATCGAGCGAACCCCGGTCACCGGCACGCTGGACTGCGAGCGCTACCTCTGGCGCCTGCCGGTTCGCGCCCTGGCGCCCGCCCCCGCCGACCCCGCCGCCCGCCGCACCGCCATCGCCCGCCTGTTCCTGCAGCGCGGCGGCCCGCTCTCCGTGGCTGAGTTGGCGGCCTTCACGGGCTACGGCAAGCGGGACTGCGCCGCCGCCATCGCCGCCTGCGGAGCCACCGAAGTGGAGGTCGAGGGCCGGGGCGCGGCCTTCCTGGTGCCCGAGCAACTGGACACGAGCCCCACCGAACCCAGCGACACCCTGCGCTTCGTCGCCTTCGAAGAGGCATACGTGGTCCTGCACGGCGGCCCCGGCGGCCTGACCGATCCCCGCCACCACGACATCACGATCCGCGCCTGGGGCCGCGGACGCCCCGAGCCCATCGGCACCGCAACCCACCTCGCCAGCCGCACGCTCCTTCGGGGCGATGAGCTGGTCGGGTTGTGGGAGTACTCGGTGAACGACGGCGACGTCGCGTGGGCCACGTTCGACGCCTGCGAGGCCGCCGAGACCGCGCGCATCCACGCCGCGACCGAACCCCTGGCCGCCCTGCTGACGGAGCTGGGCCACGCCCGCACCTTCAACATGGACAAGGACCCCCTCGTGCAGAAGCGGGCCGATGGACTCAAAGCGGCGGGGATCGACAGCGCGCGGGCCTGAGGCCGCAGCGCCCGAGACCCAGCCGCGGTCAGCTCAGCGGCAGAGCGCCTCGCCCAGGCGAATGGTCTGCCCCGGGGTCACGCACCAGTCGACCTCGCCGGGCACGACCAGGACCACCGTCGAGCCCAGCTCGAAGCGGCCCAGCTCATCGCCCGCGGCGATCGCGCCGTCGGCGACGCCTTCGGACCGGGGCAGCCCGGTGTTGCTGATGGGCTCGCAGAACGTCGTCGCGATGCGCCCGACGCCAAACGCGGCAACGAACACCAGCCACAGCGGCCCGCCCTCGGTGCCGATCTCCACCGCCAGGCGCTCGTTGCTGGCGAACAGGTCCCGGAACTTCCGGGTCGACGCCGGGAAGACCGGCCAGAAGCGGCCCGGCAGGTACCGCCACCGGCCGAGTTCACCCGCCACCGGTGAGTGGACCCGGTGGTAGTCCTTCGGCGACAGGTAGATGACGATGAAGCTGTTGCCTTCGCCCTCGCCGCCCAGGAGGTCGCCCACGCGCGCATCCAGTCCGTCGGCGTCGCCGAACCCACCGTCCACGATCCTCCCAAACGACGCGACCGCCCCGTCGGCCGGCGAGATCAGCGGCGCGTCGGCCAGCGGGCGCAGCCCGGGCTTCAGCTCCCGCGTGAAGAAGTCGACGAAGCTGTCGAACTCGGGCAGAGCGCGGATCGACTCGGAGCGGTCCACGCCGTAGATGCGGCAGTAGATCGCCAGCATCGGCCGCAGCAGCAGACCGGGGAATCGGGTGCGGCCGAAGAGGCCCATGGCGCGGCTCACCGCGGACTTGGGGACCACCGACAACAGATTGAGGACAAGGCCGTCTTTCACGGCCGCGGACTGTAGAGCAGCGGGACGCCGTCAGCCAGACGCGCACGCGAGGGAACCGCCGGTCAGCGCGTCGGCCAGGGCCGGCAGCACCTCGCCCGTGGGCGCCGCCACCGTCACTTGCGCCAGCGAGTCGCCCCGGGTCTCGCCCAGGTTCACAATCGCGATCTGCACCCCCGCCGCCGCGGCTCGCTTCACGAACCGAAAGCCCGAGAACACCGTCAGCGACGTGCCCGCGACCAGCAGCACATCGGCGGCGTCGACCCAGGCGTAGCTCCGCTCCACCCGGTGTCGGGGCACGCCCTCGCCGAAGAAGACCACGTGGGGCTTCAGGTGCCCACCGCAGGCCTGGCACCCGGCGACCCGAAATTCCGCCGTGTGCTCGAGTTCGACGTCGCCGTCGGGCGCGGTCTCCGCGTCGGCCCCCACGAAACCGGGATTCAGCCCCGCCAGGCGGGCCTGCAGATCCGAACGCGGGGAGATGTCGCCGCACCCCAGGCAGACGACCTCGGCCAGGGCGCCGTGCAGCTCGACCCGCTCCTTGCTGCCCGCCCCGTCGTGCAGCCGGTCCACGTTTTGCGTGATGAGCCCGCGCACGACCCCCGCCGACTCGAGCGCCGCCAGGGCTCGGTGCCCGGCGTTGGGCCGCGCCGCCGCCATGCGGGGCCACCCGATGAAGCTCCGGGCCCAGTACCGCTGGCGCCCCGCCTCGTTGGCCACGAAGTCGGCGAACCGGATCGGGTTGCGCGCCCGGCGGGCCGTCTCGGGGCCCCGGTAGTCGGGAATGCCCGACTCCGTGGACAGGCCCGCCCCCGTCAGCGCCACGACGCGCCGCCCGGCCAACAAGTCGATCAAGGGCTGCACGGATTCCACGGGCAGAACCTACCGCCCAGGCCCCGGCCCCGCCCCCGGCCAAGCCGGCAGCCAACGCTCCCTCGTGGCACGGTGACGATGTGCGCCGCCTCCTGCTCATCGCCGCCCTCGTCACCCTGGCCTGCGGACCCAAGCGAGGCCCGGGCTCCGCGGGCCCCGAGGTGTGCCCCGACCTGACCCCCGGCTCCCACGCCTTCCGCGTCGCCGGCGAAGACCGCACCTTCTTGCTGCTGATGCCGCCGAACCCGCCGCCGAAGCTCCCGGTCGTCTTCGTGTGGCACGGCCTGGGCGCCACCGCCGAGTCCATGATCCCCCGCCTGCGCCTGCGCGAACTCGCCACCACCGCCGCCGTCGTCGTGCCCCAGGCATCGCCCAAGGCGAAGCTGGGCTGGGGCTACGGACCCGACGGCCGCGAGGACGGCGCGGTCCTCGACCGAACGCTGCAGTGCCTGGTCGATCAGCACGGCGTCGACCCCGACCGCGTCAGCTCCGTCGGCTTCTCCGCCGGTGGTTTCTGGACCACGTGGCTCCTCATGAACCGCACGGACCGGCTCGCGTCCGCCGTCAGCCTGTCCGGCGGGGTCTGGCCGCCCCTGCTGCCCTACCGGACGCCGTCGTCGGCCATCCCGGTGCTCGCCACCGACGGCGGGGGCAACGACATCTACGAGACCCGCACCACCACCGTGCACTTCGACAACAACACGGATCGACTGCTGAGCTCGCTGCAGGCCGATGGGCACGCGACGGTCCACTGCCGCTCGGCCGACGGCCACCGCATCCCGACCCACCGCACCGCGCTCATCCACGACTGGGTCCTCGGAGCCCACCGCGGCGATCCCACCGCGCCGGCGGCGGCCCCTCGTGGTTGCGTGTCGGACTGACCCCGTTCGGTTGACACCGTTCCCCCGGTGATTACAAGGGGGCCTCCTTCCGGAACGGAGTGCTACGGCGATGGCGGAACCCCGCGACTACTACGAGGTGCTCGGCGTCGAGAAGACGGCCTCCGACAAGGACATCAAAAAGGCGTATCGCAAGCTCGCGATGCAGTACCACCCCGACCGCAACCCCGACGACGAAGCCGCGGTGGCGAAGTTCAAGGAGGCGGCCGAAGCCTACGAAGTCCTGTCCGACGGCGAGAAGCGCGCCACCTACGACAAGTTCGGCCACGCCGGCCTCCGGAGCTCCGGCCACCAGGGCTTCTCCGGCGCCGAGGACATCTTCTCGGCGTTCGGCGACATGTTCGGCGACCTCTTTGGGTTCGGCGGCGGCGGCGGACGCCGGCGGGGCGGCCCCCGGCGCGGCGGCGACGTGCGCTACGACCTGGCCATCGACTTCGAGGAAGCCGCGTTCGGCACCAAGAAGGAGATCGAGCTGCGCAAGGAGGACAGCTGCGTCACCTGCGAAGGCACGGGCGGCAAGGCGGGCACCAGCCCGGCCACCTGCCGCACCTGCGGCGGGCACGGCGAAGTCGTGCGGCAGCAGGGGTTCCTGCAGATCCGCACCTCCTGCCCGGCGTGTCAGGGCCAGGGCAGCAAGTACGAAGAGTCCTGCCCCGCGTGCAAGGGCCGGGGGCGCACCGCGAGCACCCGGGCGCTGAACGTCAGCATCCCCCGCGGCGTCGACGACGGCATGCAGCTCCGGCTCACGGGCGAGGGCCAGACCGGCAGCGCCGGGGGCCCCCCGGGCGACCTCTACGTCTTCATCCGCGTCCGCCCCCACGAGATCTTCGAGCGCCACGGCGACGACATCGCGTGCCGGCTCGAGGTGTCGTTTCCCCAGGCGTCCCTGGGTGCGACGATCGAGGTGCCCACGCTCGAGGCGAAGGCTGAAGTCGACGTGCCCGAGGGCAGCCAGACCGGCGATCTGCTGCGCCTGCGCAACCAGGGCGTGCCCAACGTGCGCACCGGAAGCCGGGGCGATCTCGTGCTCCAGCTGTTCGTGCGCACCCCCAAGAAGCTCAACGCCCGGCAGCGCGAGCTGCTCGAGGAGCTCGCGCAGATCGAAGGCGAGCAGGTCGGCCGCGAGACAGGCGGCTTCAAGCGCTTCTTCAGCAAGCTGGCGGGCCACGACGAGTGATCCGAGCCGTCCTCCTCGCCATGCTCCTGGCGACGCCGGCCCTGGCAGGCGTGGACGCCACCTTGCGCCCGCGCAAGAGCAAGCCGGGGCCCGGGGAGGCCGTGATCGTCGATGTCCGCGTCCAATGGGAAGGCCGCCCCGAGGCGCACCTCGTGGACATCCCGAAGCTCGACGTCCCCCGCGGCGCGGTGACGGCCGCCGGCGGCAGCCGCAGCAGCTTCAGCGGGGGCCGCACCACGTGGGTCAGCGAAGTCGTCGTGACCCTGCCCGACTCCGGTGGGCCGTGGACGCTGGGGCCCGCCCACGTCGGCGTCGTCGACACGCGCAAGCGGCAACGCGAAGAGATCGTGGCGCCCGCCGTGGTTGTGGGCCGCCTGGCTCCGTGGAAGCGGTTGGCCGGCGAGGCCCTGGGCAGCGGCGCGTTCCTGGCGCTCGCGCTGGGCTGGTTCGGCTGGCGCTGGCGCTCGCTGGCGCCGGAACAGACGGCGGCTGACGCGGGTTCCAACCCCGTTGACGCCCTGCTGCAGGCCCGCGGACCCGGGTGGCAGCAAGCAGTTCTACAAGCCCTGGTGGGCACCGATCACCCCGACGCCGACGCGATCCGCGTGGCGCTGGACGGCATCAAGTACGGCGGGGAGCTCCCCGCTGAGGCAGACATCGAGCGGTGGGCAACCGCAGGAGGCGACCGATGAGCACGGACCTGGAACAGGTCAAGGCGCAGATCGAGCAGATCAGCGGGGCGTTCGTCGCCCTGCGCCAAGAGGTGGGGCGGGTCGTTGTCGGCCAGTCCTACATGGTGGAACGGCTGCTGATCGGGCTGCTGACGGGCGGGCACATCCTGCTCGAAGGCGTCCCCGGGCTGGCCAAGACGACGACGGTTCAGGCCGTCGCCGACGCGATCCAGACGAAGTTCAACCGCATCAGCTTCACGCCGGACCTGCTGCCGGCGGACGTGATCGGCACCCAGATCTACAACCCGAAAGACCACGACTTCTCGGTCAAGCAGGGGCCGGTGTTCACGAACATCCTCCTCGCCGACGAGATCAACCGGGCCCCGGCCAAGGTCCAGTCGGCGCTGCTCGAGGCCATGCAGGAGCGGCAGGTCACGATCGGCGACAAGCTCTTCAAGCTGCCCGATCCGTTCCTGGTCCTGGCGACCCAGAACCCCATCGAGCAAGAAGGCACCTACCCGCTGCCCGAAGCCCAGGTGGACCGGTTCCTGCTGAAGATCCAGGTCGGCTACCCGACCCGCGACGAAGAGCGGGAGATCCTCCGGCGCTCCATGGCCGGGTTCCCGAAGCTCAACGCGGTCATCACGCCCGAACACCTGCTGCACGCGCGGCAGGTCATGAAGGGCATCCGCTTCGACGACAAGCTCGTGGACTACGTGCTCGACCTCGTCGCCGCGACGCGCGATCCCGGCGCCGCGGGCATGCCCGACCTCGCCCCCCTGGTGGACTTCGGCGGCTCGCCCCGCGCCACGCTCGGCCTCGAGAAGGCGGCGCGCGCCCACGCGTTCCTCGCCGGCCGGGCCTACGTGTCGTCGGCCGACATCAAGACGATCGCGCCCGACGTCCTGCGCCACCGCGTGGTGCTCAGCTACGAGGCCGAGGCCGAAGAACTCGACGCCGACGCCGTCATCCAGCGGATCCTCGCCCACGTCCCCGTCCCCTAGCGGACAGCCAGCAAGGGAGTCTCGTTCGTGCCGGTCGCGCTGCTCGGACCGCTGCTGCTCGCCGTCGCCGGGGCCGTCGCCTCGGTGGCCCTCGGCGTGCTGTGGGCTCGCTGGGAGCGCGCCCGCGTAGCGCCGGCCGAGGACCTGCACCCCGGCGGCCGATGGCTGGCCGACGACGCCCTGGGCGGCGCGCAGGGGGTGTCGCCCGAGCTGCTGGCCCAGGTGCGGCGCATCCACATCAAGACGCGCCACCAGGTCGATCACCTCATGGGGGGCGAGTACACCTCGGTCTTCAAGGGGCGCGGCATGGAGTTCGAGGAGGTGCGCGAGTACGTGCCCGGCGACGACGTGCGCTTCATCGACTGGAACGTCACGGCGCGCATGCAGCGGCCGTTCGTCAAAGAGTTCCGCGAGGAGCGCGAGCTCGTCGTGATGATCCTCGTGGACGTCTCGCGGTCCGGGGACTTCGGCACCGCCGGCAAGCTCAAGAACGAGGTGGCGGCGGAGCTGGCGGCCACGCTGGCGTTTGCCGCCACGCGCAACAACGACAAGGTCGGGCTGCTGCTGTTCACCGACCGCGTGGAGCGATTCGTGGCCCCCAAGAAGGGGCGGGGGCACGTCTGGCGGGTGATCCGCGAGATCCTCCACCACGAGCGCCACGGCCGCGGCACCGACCTGGGCGAGGCGCTGGCGTTCCTGAACCGGGTCGTGCGCCGCAAGGCCGTGGTCTTCCTGATCTCCGACTTCCTCGACGAGGCCGACTGGGCGCCCGCGCTGCGCACCGCCAACCGCCGCCACGACCTCGTCGTGTTCCGCGTCGTCGACCCCCGCGAGCGCGCCCTGCCCGACGTGGGTTTCGTCGCCCTCGAAGACGCCGAAGACGGCACCCCCGCCTGGGTCGACACAGCGTCGGCGGCCGTGCGGAAGAAGTACGCCGACTCGGCGAAGCGGCGCTCCACGGCCATCGCCGGCGAGCTGCGCAAGCTCAACGTCGATCTGGTCGAGCTGTCCACCGACGAGGGCGTGGCCGCCCCGTTGACCCGCTACTTCCGTCAGCGCGAGCGGAGGGCCCGGTGAAGCGCCTGCTGCTGTTGGCCCTGCTCATCGGCTGCGCGCAGCCCGCCGCCCCCGAGCTCGACGACGAGCCGGTGCGGGTGCGCGCGTCGGTGGTGTCGGCGGAGGTCGCACCCAGCAAGCCGTTCTGGCTGACGGTCGAGGTCGACAAGCGCCAGGACGTGACGTTCGCGCTGCCGGACCCCGGCGAGACCATCGAGTCGCTGGTGGTGATGGAGGTCATCGACGGCAAGCCGCAGACGGTAGGCAACCGCGTCGTCGAGGTCCGCAAGGTCAAGCTCAAGGCGCCCCTGTCGGGGACCTACTTGATCCCCGGCGTCGAGGCCCCGTGGAAGACCGCCGACAACCAGGTCGGCACGGCGGGGACCGGGCCGATCCTGCTGCAAGCGACGCTGGATCCGGGGACCGCGGACGCCGAGTTGAAGCCCCTGAAGGCGCCGGCGAAGCCCGACCGGGAGTTCCCCGTGGCCGCCCTCGTGCTGCTGCTGCTCATCGGCCTCGCCGTTGCCGTCGGGCTGGCCCTGCGGCGCCGCGGGCGGGTGGTGCCCGAGGTCGTGGTCCCCGCCGACGAGGTCGCCCTGGCGGCGCTGGCGGCGCTGGGCGCGCGGGTCGGCGTGGATGCCGCATCGGCGCTCGCGTGGGAGGTCTCCGCCGTGCTGCGGCGCTACCTGGAAGCTCGCTTCGGGTTCCCTGCTTGGCGCATGACGACGCCGGAGGTGCTGCGCGCGATGCCGCCGGAGCTGGCCCGCCAGCACCGCATCGCCGACGCCGTGCGCCAAGTGCTCGAAGCCAGCGACTTCGTGAAGTTCGCCGGGCAGGACGTCGAAGCCTCGGCTCCCGCCGGCTGGATCGAGCAGGCGCGCGAGGTGGTCACCGCCACCGTCGTCCGCGCCGAGGACGCGGCCTGATGGGCTGGGACGCGCACCGCTTCGCCTCGCCGTGGATGTTCGGCCTCGTCGTCGTGCTCGCGCCGGTGGTGTGGGCGGCCTTGCGGGGCGCCGGGCAGCGGCGGCTGCGGTTCAGCGACGTCGGGCTGCTGGCCGAGGCCACGGGCGGCCGCTCGTCGGTCTTCCGCCTCGTGCCTCTGGCGCTGCGAGTCGCCGGCTTGTTCCTGCTCATCGTCGCGCTGGCCCGCCCCCAGGGCGGCTCGGTCACTCGGGACGTCCAGTCCGAAGGCGTCGACATCGCGCTGGTGGCGGACACGTCGGGCTCCATGGAGGCCATGGACTTCACGCTGGGCGAAGAGCGGGTCACCCGCCTTCAGGTCGCCAAGAAGGTCATCCGCGACTTCGTGGAAGGCCGAATCAACGACCGCATCGGCCTCGTCGTGTTCGGCGAAGAGGCGATCATCCAGTGCCCCACGACCATCGACTACGGGGTGCTGATCGGCACGCTGGACGCCGTCGAGATCGGGATGGCGGGCGACGGCACGGCCATCGGCTCGGCCATCGGCGAGGCGACCTCGCGGCTCAAGGACCTGCCCGGCAAGAGCAAGATCCTCATCCTCCTCACCGACGGCCAGAACACCACCGGCTTGCTGGACCCCGTTCAAGCCGCGCGCGCGGCGGCGTCCTTCGGCATCCGCATCTACGCCATCGGCGTGGGCACCGAGGGCAAGGCGCCGTTCCTGGTCCGCACGCCGTTTGGCAAGCAGATGGTCTACCAGGAGGTCGAGCTCGACGAGCCCATGCTCAAGGCCGCCGCCCAGGCGACGGGGGGCCGGTATTGGCGCGCCGACAGCAGCGACAAGCTCGCTGAGATCTACGAGATCATCGACGAGCTCGAAAAGACGAAGGTCCAGGTGAAGGAGTTCACCGACTACCACGAGCTGTTCCCCTTCGTGCTGTGGCCCGCGCTGCTGTTGCTGCTGCTGGACGCCGTGCTGCGGGCGACGTGGCTGAGGACGCTCCCGTGACGCTGTCGAACCCCTCCGTTCTGTGGCTGCTGTGGCTGCTGCCCGCCTTCGCTGCGCTGGGCTGGCTGGCCAACCGGCGTCGGCGGGAAGCCCTGTCGTCGTTCGCCGACGAGCGGAGCGTGCAGCGGCTGCTGCCGCCGGAGCCGGCGTTGCGCCGGTGGGTGCGGGGCGGGCTCCTGGGCCTCGCCTTGGTGGGACTCATCGCGTCGCTCGCCGGGCCGCGCTGGGGCTTCCGGTGGGAAGAGGTGCAGCGCCGGGGGGTCGATCTGGTCGTGGCCCTGGACCTGAGCCGATCGATGCTCGCCGAAGACGCGACGCCCAACCGGCTGACCGCCGCGAAGCGCGAGATCCGCGACCTCGTGGACCTGCTGCAAGGCGACCGGGTGGGGCTCGTGGTCTTCGCCGGCGTGGCCTTCACGCAGGTCCCCCTGACGCTGGACTACGGGGCGTTCGAGGTCTTCCTGGACCAGATGTCGCCGTCGTGGGTGCCCATCGGGGGCACGGACCTCAGCGGCGCCGTGCTGCAAGCCATCGAGACGTTCGCCGAGGGCGAACGGGCCGGCCGGGCGCTGCTGCTCATCACCGACGGCGAGGACCACTCCGGGCGCCTGCGAAGCGCCGCGGCCGAGGCCAAGAAGCAAGGCGTGCACGTGTTCGTCGTGGGCCTCGGCGCACCCGAGGGGGCCCCCGTCCCCGACGGCCAGGGCGGGTTCATCAAGGAGAACGGCACCGTCGTGCTCTCGCGCCTCGATGAGCCGGCGCTCAAGGAGTTGGCGATCTCGACGGGCGGGAGCTACGTCCGCGGCGTCGCCGGCGACCTGGATCTGCGGCGCATCTACCTGCAGGACATCAAGGGCACATTGGAAGCGCGGGAGCTGTCGTCGTCGCGACAGAAGCGGTGGGAAGAGCGGTTCCAGTGGTTCCTGCTGCCGGCCCTGCTCCTGCTCGTGTTCGAAGGGCTCCTGGGCACCGGACGGCGCATGGCTCCCGCCGGACTCGCCCTGCTCCTGGCGCTGGGGGCGACGGCGCCGAGGCCGGCGATGGCGGGGTTGTTCGGCTCCGACGATCCGGCGCGCACCGGGTACGACGCGTTCGGCGACGGCCAGTTCGAGGCGGCGCGGGACGCCTGGATCCAGGCCCAGGTGGCGGACCCCACGGACCGGCGCCTGGACTACAACATCGGCCAGGCCCACTTTGCGCTGCAGGCCTTCGCCGACGCCGAGCAGGCCTTCCTCGCCGCCTCGGCGACAGACCGCAACGAGCTCGCCGCCGACGCGCTGCACAACGCCGGCAACGCCGCGTTCCAGCAAGGCAAGTACCTCGAAGCCGTCGCTCACTACGAGGCGAGCCTCGAGCTGCGCCCCGACGACGCCGACTCCGCCGCCAACCGGGACCTCGCCCAGCGCCGGTACGAGGAGCTGCTGGAGCAGAGCCAGCAAGATCAGGAGCAACAGGAGCAGCAGGAGCAGCAGCAGGACCCGTCGGAGCAGAACCCGAACGACGAGGAGCAGCAGGACGAGCAGGAGCAGTCCGACGAGTCGCAGGAGTCGGCGGAGAACCAGGAACAGAAGCAGCAGGAGCAGCAGTCCGGCAGCGCCGACAAGCAGCAGCAACAGGAGCAGCAGGGCGAGCAGGGCGAACAGGGCGAGCAGCCCCCCGACGAGCCGACCGACGGGCAGGCCGAGGGGCAGCCGGACGAGCAGAGCGACTCCCAGCAGCAGGAGCAGGAGCAGCCCGAGGCGACCCAGGAGCAAGGCGAGAAGGCCGAAGCCGCCGACATCGACCGCGACGCCGAGGCCCGCCCCGAGGATGCCGACGGCCAGCTGGCCCAGGAGACCGAGCCCGGCGACGATCCGAACGAAGCGGGCGAGGCGGGGGAGGTCGTGCCCGTGGAAGGCGCGATGGACCGCCAGCAGGCAGAGTCCCTGCTGCGCGCGCTGGAGGCCGATCAGGCCCGGCGCCGCAAGGAGCGCACGGAGCGCGAGGCGAAGGGCGGGAGCCGCGCCGCAGGGAAGGACTGGTGATGGCTCGGCTCGCGATGCTGCTGTTGCTGCTCCCGTCGCTGGCGCTGGCCGCCGGGCTGGAGCTGACGGCCGAGCGCACGACCGGCGCCCTGAACCAGCCACTGACCGTGAAGCTCACGATCACTGGCCGCCCCGAGACCGGCGTGACCCTCCAGCCCCCGACCGCCCTGCGCCTGCGCGAGGTCTTCCGCGCCGAGTCCGAGGGGATGCGCCGCGGCCGGGTCACCCGCCAGACGGTGCTGACCTACGCGGTCGCCGCCGACGCTGAGGGCACCTACACCCTGGGCCCGGCGCGGGCGACCATCGACGGCCAGTCCCTGCGCAGCAACACGCTGACGCTGCACTTCGGGGCTGCCAAGGCGCTGCCCCGCACGTCAGCGCGCGCCGCGACGCCGGAGCCCACGGCCCCGAGCGGCGAGATCGGCGCGGTGGTCCGCCTGTCCGACGACCAGCCCTACGTGGGCGAGCCCTTCGTCTGGGAGTTGGAGATCCGGGTCCCCTCGAGCATCCGCACCCGAGGGCTCTCCTGGTCGTCGAAGCCGGGCTTCGACGGGCTCAACGCCGAGTTTGGCGTGCCCGAGGCCGAGACGGAGGACGTGCAGCTCATCGACGGCGTGCGCACCAAGCTCAACTACGTCCGGGTGCCTCTGTTCGGCACCGAGGCCGGGACCTTCCCCATCGAGGCGCCCGAGCTTTCGGCCGAAGTGCTGAGCCGCCGGCGGGGGGGCTTTGGCCTGGCGTTCACCAACGAGGTCCCGTTCCAGGGCACGAAGTCGGTGGTGACGGTCCGTCCCCTCCCCGACGGCAAGCCCGACGCGTACTCCGGGGCCGTGGGCCGATTCCGCGTCGCCGCGTCCCTGGACTCCAACGAGATCGCCGCTGGCGAGACCGCCATGCTGGAGATCGCCATCTCGGGCCGGGGCGCCCTGCGCGGCATCGAACTGCCCGTCACGCTCGACCCCGCCATCCGGGTCTACGACGAGCAGCCCGACGCCCGCGCCGTCCTCACCGAGGGTGGCCTGCAGAGCCAGGCGATCTGGCGCAAGGCCCTGGTTCCGCTGGAGCCCGGTCGCTACACGATCCCGCCCATCGAGTTCCACTACTTCGACCCCACCGCCGAGCGCTACCGCGTCGGCCGCAGCAGCGCGATGGCGCTGACCGTCACCGGCACCGCCGTGCCCGCCCCCGACGCCACGGCCAGCTCGGAGTTCACGGCCGCCAAGGAGCAGGTGGAGGTCCTGGGCTCGGACATCCTCCCGCTGCACACCGGCACCCGCGTGCTGGGCGACGCCCGCGTCCGCCCCACCAGCCCCCTGGTGCTGGCCCTGCTCGGCTTGCCTCTGCTCGGCTTCCTCGCCGTCGCGGGCCAGCGGACCCGCAGCCACCTGGACTCCAGCGACGCCGGACGCCGCCGCAAGCGCGACGCCGCCGCGAAGCTCGCCTCGGCCGCTGCCCGCAAGGCCGCCCGGGCCGGCGACCTCGACGCCGCCGACACCGCGCTCCGCACCGTGCTGGACGCTCGCTTGAATCGCTCCGGCGCCGCCCTGACCGCCGCCGAAGCCGAGGCCGCCGTCGTGGAGGCGGGCGGTTCAGCGAGCCTCGGCCAGCGCCTCGCTCGGGTGCTCAGTGGCATCGAAGGCGCCCGCTACGGCGGCGAGTCCACGACGGCGGCGGCCGACGCCATCGCCGCCTGGATCGACGAAGCGGAGGAGGGGCTGTGATCGCGCTGTTGCTCGCCCTGCTGACGTTCGCGCCCGCCCAGGCCGCCGACTGCTTCGGCGCCTACGAGGCCGGCGAGTACGCCGACGCGGCCACCTGCTTCGAGGAGCTGGAGCTCGCCGGCAACCACAACGGGCACCTGCTCTACGACACCGGCAACGCCTGGTACCGCGCCGGTGACGTCGGCCGCGCCGTGCTCTCCTATCGCCGCGCGCTGCTCTTCCTGCCCCGCCACGGCGACGTGCGCGCGAACCTCGTCTCCGCCCGCGGCCAGTCCCGCGACGACCTCCCGCCCCCCGACGTGCGGGGGCCCCTGGGCCGCACGCTGCTGTCGCCCTACGACGCACTGTCCCGCAGCGAACTGCTGCTGCTCGGCGCGTTCGGCTGGGCTCTGCTGATGACCGGGCTCGCGCTGCGGCTGGGGCGAGGCGTCGACCTGCCCCTGCCCGCTCTGGTCGCCGCGGGCATTCTGGCCGGCGGTGGCCTCATTGGTTGGGCCGCCCGGTCCTACACCCTGAGCGCCCATCCGGTGGGGGTGGTGCTCGACGAGGAAGTCACCTTGCGCTCTGGCCGCGACCTGCAATCCGTTGACCTTGCGCGCCTGCATGCCGGCGCCGAACTGGCGGTGGTCGAGCAAGCCGAGCGTTGGATCCAGGTGTCGCTCAGCACCGGCCAACGGGGCTGGTTGCCGGCGGGCTCCGTCGGCCTGGTTCAAGAGCTGCCCGACCCCGCGCTACGATGAGCCGCTGCTCACCCTGGAGTTTGTCCATGATCGCCCGCTTCGCCCTGCTCGCTGCCCTGCTGCTGCCCGCTGCCGCCTTCTCCGCGGAGCCCGTGAACCTCAAGAAGATCAAAAAGTGGCCGGCGCTGGAGCAGACCCTGGTCAAGGCGTTCGACTCATACATGAGCCAGGAGGAACTCGACCTCCTGGTCAAGATGAAGACGTCGGACGAGCGGCTCGAGTTCATCAAGAAGCTCGGCTACATGGACATCTGGGAGGGCGAGGTCTCCGACGAGGCGAAGCCCCGCATCGCGGCCGCTGAGGTCGTCGAGGGCATGACCGTCGACGAGGTCAAGATGGCCTGGGACCTGCCCAAGAAGATCCGCAAGGACTTCCGCAAGGACGCCTACGTCGACGTCATGAACTACGAGTTCGAGGTCGATCGGAAGGGCCGCGAGTTCCTGCTGCGCCCGGACTCCCAGACCGCCTACAAGAACGACGTCTTCGTGAAGCTCGTCTACATCTACAACGGGACGGTCTTCCGGGTGGTCGAGTCGGGCTCCGAGGAGAACGTCATGGACGAGCTCCCCATCGACGAGCCGGCGGCCCCCGCCCCCGAGGAGGAGACTCCCGCCGCGCCCGCCGACGGCGCGCCCGCCGAAGGAGCCGAACCCGCGGCCGACGCCGAGCCCGCGGCCACCGACGAAGCGGCGCCCGCCCCGGAGTAGTCCAACCAGCCCCCGTGGGCGTGCTCCGGGGCTGGTACTCTCGCCCCGAATGGCACTCTCCCCCCGGGAACTCGAGCACCTCTTCGAGCACACCCGCGATGGCGTGCTCGTCTTGCTCGGGCCCAACATCGTCGAGGCCAACCCGGCGTTGAGCCAGCGGCTGGGCTACACGCCCCAGCAGTTGCTGCGTCTGCCGGGGCTGCACCACCTCGTCGAGCCCGACGATCTGAAGTCGATGCAGGACCTGCTCGACGAGCTGGAGCGAGGCGGTTCGCCCGATCCCCTGCGCCTGGTCCTGGTGGGCAAGAGCGGCGACCGCTACCCCACCGAGGTCCGGGCAATCAAAGAGGGGCAGCGGAAGATCCTGCTTCTGCAGCGGCCGCGCGCCCGCGACGACGAAGGCCTCGACGGCCTCCGAACTTCGCCCGACCGCGGCACGGTCCGCGCCCGCACCCGGGAACTGGAGGAGTCGCGCAACCGCTACCGGACGCTGGTCGAGAACCTCGCCGACGGCCTGGTGACCCTCAACGAGCGCGGCGAGTTCCTGTTCGTGAACCGGACGTTCTCCACGATGCTGGGCTACCGCGCCCGCTCGCGCCTCGTCGCGCGCCCGTTCCTGGACTGCGTGGCCGAAGGCGATGCCGACCGCGTGCGCCGGGGCCTCAAGCGCTGGCACCGGGGCGACGTCGCGCGCTTCCAGGCCAACCTCCGGCACAAGGCCGGCGGCGAGGTCCCCGTTCTGCTGTCGGGTCGGGCGCTCCCCCCCGACGACCAGGGTCGATCGCGCGGAATCCTGCTGCTCATCACCGACTTCGCCGAACGCCAGGCCCTCGCTGAGCGCCTCGCCCAGGCCCGGCAGATGGACGCGCTGGCGAGCCTCGCGGGCGGCATCGCCCACGACTTCAACAACCTGCTGACCGGGATCCTGGGCAACGCCAGCCGCATCCGCCTGGAGTCCCCCAGCGCGCGCGTCGACGAGCTCTCTCGGGCCGTCGAAGACAGCGCCGAACTGGCCGCCCGCCTGACCCAGCGCCTCATGGCCCTGGTCCGCGGCCAGGCCCCTCACCGCCGGCTGCTCGACGTGGCCGACATCGCCGAGCACACCCTGGGGTTGCTGACCCAGGTGCTGCCCGACTCGATCCAGGTGGTCACCCGGTTCGACCGCGACGTGCCCCCCGTGCTCGCCGACGAGAGCCAGCTGCAGCAGGCGATCCTGAACCTCTGCATCAACGCCCGGGACGCCATGATGGAGGCGCACCAGGGCGGAAAGCTCAGCATCGAGGTGTCCGCCGGACGCCTCGTGAAGCCCCTGGACGACGGCGCCACCGTGGACGAGCCGGCCGTGCAGCTGCGCGTGTGCGACACGGGCCCCGGCATCCCCAAGGACCTCCGTTCGCGGGTCTTCGACCCCTTCTTCACGACGAAGGGGCTCGGCCGCGGCATCGGCCTGGGCCTCGCGACCGTCTACCAGCTGCTCGACGCCCACGGCGGCACCATCGAAGTCAGCGACGCCGCCGGCGGCGGGGCGGCCATGACCATCCTGCTGCCCGCGAGGCCCGGCCGGCTCGCCCAGGGCCACAGCCAGCCGAGCCGGACGCTGACCAGCGCAGAGATCACCCGCCACACGGCGACGATCCTCCTGGCCGAAGACGAGCAGGCCATCCGTGAGCTCGTGGGGTCCGCGCTTCGCTCCCGGGGCTTCCAGGTCCTCGCCGCCGCCGATGGCCAGCAGGCCGCAGAGCTGTGGAAGGAACACCAGGCCGACATCAGCCTGCTCTTCCTGGACGTCCGCATGCCGCACCTGTCGGGCCCCGACGTGCTGCGCCTGGCGCGGGCCGACTGCCCCACGGTGCCGGCGATCTTCAGCTCGGGCTTCATCCCCGAAGAGGAAGAGGAGCAGGAGCGATTCGATCGCGTGCTCTTCCTGCCGAAGCCCTACCGGATCCCCGACCTGCTCGAGGCGATGCGCCAGGGCCTCAAGATGACGACGGGCTCCAGCGAAGCCGCCGACACGGGCGATTCCCCCGCGGGCAAAGAGCAGGTCAGCACGGACAACCACTCGGCGTTCCGGGTCGACTCGTCCATGGATCCAGGAGCCACGCTCATCGACGAGCCGGCGGTCACGCCGCTGGAAGTCGACTCCCTGCTCGACGACGTCTGAGCTCGCCGCGGCTCAGCCCGCGAGCACGACCAGGATCAGCTCCCACTCCGCCAGCACCGACGTGCCGTCGCCGATCACCTGCATCGGGAAGACGAAGACCTGGTCGGAGTTCTGCTGGGGCACCGCCGGGAAGATCGAGATCTCGAACTCCACCTGGGTGTTCACGGGGACGGCGGTGTGCTCTGCGGGCGTGATGCCGGTAACGAAGCCGAAGGGCTGATCCTCGACCTGCAGGGTCAGGTCGAACTCGCCGCTGGTGGTCAGCGCTTCGATGCCCGAGATGACGTTGGCCACCGTCGTGGCCCCCAGCCCCTGGAACACCAGGTTCTGGGGGTTGCCGTCGCCGTTGATGTCGGCCTGGGACCCGGTCGCGACGGCCAGGGCGTTCATCTGCGGGATGGGCAGCGGCGTCGCCGGCGGCAGCACGGTCTGCTCCGTGTTCACGCCGATGCCGATGAGCTTGCCGCCGAGGTCGTTGACCGCGTCGATGACCTGCGAGGCGCCGGCGGGGTCCGAGCAGCCCGGCGGCAGCAGGTAGTTGGCCTCGCTGTCGCGCATGAAGGCGTCGGTCGCGTAGACGACGATGGGCACCGAGCCGTCGCGGAAGCCCACCCCGCCCAGGTCGCCGGTCCCCGGAACGCCGGGGTTGTACTGGCCCGCGACGGAGCCGCCGAACGCATCGGCGCCGGGCCCCGCCGCCGTGGGGATGAAGGGCCGGACGTCCGTCGGGGCGTCGTAGACGCCGTCGCAGTCCTGGTCGTAGCCGATGCCCGTGGTGACCTGCAGCAGCCCCTCCATGGCCGACTCCGGCAGGTCGGCGCCGTTGTTGTCCAGGGGCAGCGTGTCCGCCAGCGCGGCCTGGACCTGCGTGCTGCTCGTCGTGACCTGCTGGTTCAGGCGGAACGGCTTGTCGTTCCATTCGGGCGTGCCCAGGTCCACGATGCTGTTCGTGTTGGGGTCGTAGGCGGCGTAGGAGTAGTCGTTGAACTCGGCCACGCCGAACGCGATGTCAGGGATCGACACCTGCGAGGCGACCTGGCTGAAGTTGTTGGCGACGTCCTGCAGCACCGGGGTCATGGAGCAGGTGGTGTCGAGCACGAACATCACGTCTGCCTGCAGGATCGACGGCGTGAACGGCACCGTGATCGTGATGGCGGCGCGGGGCGGCAGCTCGGCGTAGAAGCCGTCGGGCTGCGACGCGGCGGAGGCGGGATCGGTGCCCACGGCCACCTCGGCGAGGTCCGTGAACCCGTCGCCGTCCGTGTCGCGGTTGTGTGGGTCCGAACCGAAGCCGGGCTCCTCGGGGTCGAGCAGGCCGTCGTTGTCGGCGTCGGCGTCCTCGAAGTCGTAGAAGCCGTCCTGGTCCGAGTCCAGGGGGTTGTTCGGGTCCGGGCCCACCTCGACGGAGTCGGGGATGCCGTCGTTGTCGCTGTCGTCGTCGAGGTAGCTGGGCACGCCGTCCCCGTCGGGGTCGTCGGCGCCTTCGATCACATCGGGGATGCCGTCGCCGTCGGACTCGTCGTCGCGCCAGTCGGGGGTGCCGTCGCCGTCGGTGTCCGTGGGGTTGCTCGGATCGCCCATCTCGATCGCGTCGGAGATGCCGTCGCCGTCGTCGTCGGGGTCCATGTAGTCGGCGTCGCCGTCGCCGTCGTAGTCGCCAGTGCCCTCTTCGGCATCGGGCAGGCCGTTGTTGTCGCTGTCGGTGTCGAGGAAGTCGGGCGTGCCGTCGCCGTCGGAGTCCACGGGGTCCGTGATCAGGATGTCGTCGCCGGCCTCGTCGGCGTCGGAGATCCCGTCGCCGTCGCTGTCGTCGTCTTCGTTGGCCGGGATCCCATCGCCGTCGGGGTCCACGGCGCCCTCGTGCTGGTCGGCGATCGTGTCGCCGTCGGTGTCGATGAGGTTGCCGGTGGCGTCGTCGTCGTCGGCCGCGTCGTCGTCGTCGGTCGGCAGAGCCGAGTCGTCGTCGTCGTCGTCCCCGGTGAAGCCGGGGTTCTGCCAGCCACCACCGCAGCCAACCAGCAACAGGATCAAGGCGATGGGGATAGCGCGCACAAAGGCCTCCGAATTCCAGGGCTGCAGGCTACCAGCGCCGGGCCTCGCCACCGACGGGCACTGTCGGGCAGCGTGTTGCGGCGGTGTGGCAGCGGCAGGTCCGCGGCCGCAGGAGCCGCTCAGAGCTCCTCGTGGGACAGCGCCGCCACCTGACTCGTGGCGCTGGCGGCGTCGGCGGCGAACGGCTCGAGGGCCCGCCGAAAGGTCTCCATCGAGTCGTAGCGGGCCTGGGGGCTCTTCTCCAAGGCACGCAGCAGGACCGCGTCCAGCCCGGGCGGAATCTCCGCGTCGGGGCGCGCCGCCGACGGGGCGTAGGGCGCCTGATCGAGCGTGTTCATCAACAGCTCCTCGATCGTCGCGCCGCCGAACACCGGCCGGCCGGTGAGGAGGTGATAGATGGAGGCCGCGAGGCTGTATTGGTCCGCGGCCTCCGTCGCGTCGACGCCCTCGAGCACTTCGGGGGCCACGTACAGCGGGGTCCCCATGATCGTGCCCACCGCCGTCAGCTCGGCGTTGGCCGGCAGGTTCTTGGTGTCGAGCTTCCGTCGGCGTCGCTTGCGCCCGCCCTCGTCGGACTTCCGCGCGATGCCGAAGTCCAGGACCTTCACGACCTCCCGGCCGTCGGCGGTGCGCGCCAGGAACAGGTTCGCGGGCTTGATGTCGCGATGCACGAGCGAGCGGGCGTGGGCCTCGGCCAGCGACTGGCACGCCCAGCAGGCCCAGCGGGTCACCAGGGCAAAACCCTGGGGCCCCGTCTCGTCCAGGTGCTCCTGCAGCGACTCGCCGTCGAGGTACTCCATCACGTAGAAGAGCTGGCCCTCCTGCGTGATGCCGAAGTCGAACACCCGCACGGTGAACGGCGAGGCGAGCATCGACGTCTCGCGGGCCTCGCGCTCGAAGCGGCGCCGCAGCGCGCCGGACTCGTCCTTCTCCGGGTTGACGACCTTGATGACGCACGGCCGGCCCAGGTCGCGGTGCCACGCGAGGTAGACGACGCCCATGGCCCCCCGGCCCAGCTCCTTGCGGATCTTGTACTTGCCCAGGCTGCGGGCCGACACCAGCCGCTGGTGCATGGCGTGGATCATGTCCGAGGCGACCAGGCCCAGCCCCGCGATCGCCACCAACGGGAACAGGTTCGCGGCCAGGTAGCCCATGGCCGTCGTGTCCTGCAGCATCGCCACGACGTTGCCCCCGTGGGGACCGAAGAGAAGGACCGACAGGGGGTACGACAGGACGAGGAACGTGACCACCGGCAGGTGGCTGCGCGCCGCGCCGGGCACCAGGATGGTGCGGGCAACGACCAGGACCGTCGTGCCGGCGACGTAGGGGCTGGACGCGCCGCCAGTGGCGCCGGCCATGTAGCCCAGGGCGATGGCCGGGGGCGCGAAGATCAGCCAGTCCATCGCGTTGATGGGCAACCAGTCCGTCTGCCGCAGGAACACCCACAGCGCGGCGAACCACAGCGTCATCCCGAAGCGCAGGACCAGGAAGCCGGGCAGCGGAAGCTGGGCGTCCCACGACATCCACACGAGGAAGTCGACGATGCCGAACAGGGGCGACAGCATCGCCCCGAAGACGGCGGCGGTGAGCATGCGCGTGCGGATGAGCGCGTCCTGCTCCCGGCGCATGCGCTCGCTGATGTTCTCTTCGATGGAGCCGTCGCGGCCGCGGGACAGCGACCGGGTCCGGCCGGTCAGCTTCGCGCTGCGGGGCACCCCCGAGCTCTTCGGCGCGTCGCGAACCTGGCTGGGCTCGGACCCCACGGCCTACTCGCTCGCTTCGGGTTGCTCGAACTTCATGATCTTCTTGGTCACCGCGTCGGGCTTCACCGTCAGACGCACCGTCTTGCTGACCGGCGGCGTGCAGCGGACGCAGTCGAAGACGACCGTGTGGGTGCCGGCGGGGAGCTCCTGCTTGCGGATGGGCGTGTGCCCGTACTCCCGGCCGTCGATGGTCACGTTGGACCAGGGGCGGCTGTTCAGCTCCACCCAGCCGCGGCCCCCGGCGGGCTTGGGGGTGGGCTTCGGCGTCGCCGCCACGGCGGTGGGCGTCGGGCGGGGCGTCGTCGCGGGGCGCGGAGTCGGGCGGGGCGTGCCGGCCGTCGGCGGGGTGCTCCGGGGGGTGGGCTTCGTCGCCGGGGTGGGGGCGGGCTCCGGGGTCGCGGCCGGTTCGGTGGGGGTGACGTCCGGGGCGGGCGTCGTCGCGGGGCGCACGGCCACCTCGGCCGGCGTCGCGACGGGGGCAGGGGTCGCTTCGGCGACGGGGTCCTTCCCCCCGACGAGGGCCACCAGCCCGCCGAGGAGCGCGAGCAGCGCCAGCACCCCCACCGCGATGAGGCCGAAACGGCGTCGGCGCAGGGACTGGTGGTGCTTGACCACCTCTTCGGTCGAGACGAAGCGCGTGGAGGTGTCGTTCTGGCGCTCGTAGAACTCGACCAGATCGCTGGGGACCTCGGCCTGCTCGAGGGATTCCCGCCGGGCCTTGTTGTAGGCGTCGAGCTCGGACTCGGACAGGAACGAGAAGAAGCTGTCCTCGGGGTAGCCGTCCTCGGTGACGTCCATGGACTCGTCGGCCAGGGGCTCGATGGCGGCGACCGACGTCTTCCCTTCCAGCGGCGGTGGAGCCCCCCCGGGGCCGAACTCGCCCATGGGGTTCGGCGGGGGCAGCGCGGCCTCGTGCTCCTCGAGCCACTCCATGAGCGACGGGCCATCGGCCACCTCTCGGCTGACCTTGCGCAGAGCCAGTTCCAGGGCCCGGGCGTCGGCGTAGCGGCCTTCGCGGTCGCGGGCCATGCAGCCCACCAGGAGCGGGTCCAGCACGGGGGCCAGCTCGGCAAATGCCTTGCGCGGCGCTCGCAGGTCCGCGTTGAGGATTCCGTGCATGATCGTCAGCAGGTTGTCGCCCTTGAAGGGCACCTGCAGGGTCACCAGCTCGTGGAGGATGGACCCCATGGAGAACACGTCGGACCGACAGTCCAGCGGGTCTCCGACCACCTGCTCCGGGGACATGTAGACGGGCGTCCCCTTGGTGACGTCCGCCTGGGTCGTCTTGTAGGGGTTCGTGTCGGCTTTCGCGATGCCGAAGTCCATGATCTTCACGTCGCCGGCGCGACTGACGATGATGTTGCCCGGCTTCATGTCCCGGTGGACGAGGTTGAGCACCCGGCCGTCGGTGTCCTGCAGCGAGTGGGCGTAGTGGAGGCCTCGGGCGACGGGCAGGAGGCAGTCCACGACGACCGACGCGGGCAGGTACATCCCGTTGCGTCGGCAGTGGCGCAGGACGTCTTCCAACGTCCAGCCATCCACGAACTCCATGGCCATGTAGTAGTGGCCTTCGACGTGGTTGAACTCGTAGATCTCCACGATGTTCTTGTGCCGAAGGCGGCCGCCTAGCCGGGCTTCGTTGATCAACGCCTTGACCACCCGTTCGTCGGCCGTGACCTTCACGTCGAGCCGCTTGAGCGCGACCTCCTTCTCGAACCCCATGGGGCCCTTCAGGAGCGCTCGATAGACCTTGGCCATGCCGCCCTCGCCCAGCAGGCTCAGCAGGCGGTAGCGACCGAAGGCGACGGGTTCGAAGGCCATCGAGGGGTGCGGTCCAGTCAGAGGGGGAGGTGCCGGGCGGCATCATACGCCGCCGACCGATCCAGCGCCTTGCGCGACCCCAGAGCGCCGAAGCCCCACCGGGGGACCGCGGGCGCGCGGCGACTCAGCCCCAGTCGTCGAGGACCTGCTGGAGCCACGCGGCGTGCCCCTGCTGGTCCCGGGCCGCCCACGCCGACTGGACCCGACGGAGCACCGACGCGGCGTCCGGCGGCAACGTCCCCAGCCCCTTGAGCAGCGGCAGGGCCTCCTCCAGCGCGGTCCGGGCGGCGGTGTCGGCGCCGCCCCCCGCGGACGCCAGGGCCGCGGTCAGCAGGAAGGGAGCATTCCAGCCGGGGAGCACCAGGCGCCGAGTGCGGAGGGTCGACAAGGTGGTCCGGGCTGCGTCCCAGCGCTGGCGGTCGCAGTCCACCAGCGCGCCGTTGAGCCGCCCGATGAATGCGTGGGGGCTGCGCAGCACATCGCCGATGGCCGCCACCCGCTCGTAGTGCTCCGCGGCCTCGTCCAGCGCGCCGCTGGCCCGCGCGAGCTCGCCCAGCTCGTTGCGCAGCTCCGCCTCGCTCCGGTGAGCGCCCGCGCGGCGCGCCAACTCCAGCCCGCGGGTCAGGCGGGCGGCGGCCTCGTCGACGCGGCCGGCGCTGCGCAGCGCGCGTCCCCAGTCGCACAGAATGTCGGCGAGGCCCGTGCGTTCCTCCCCGTCCAACTCGGCGACGGCGGCTTCGAAGCCGGACGCCGCCTCGTCGAAGCGGCCCCCCCGCAGGGCGTCGTAGGCGGCGGTGGAGCGATGCTGGCAGCGCTGCGCCGGGGTCTCGGCGGTGCCGAGCTGCTCGTCCAGGGGGAGGTCTTCGACGGCGACCCCGGGCAGGCGGGCGGCCACCGCGGCGAGCACCCGGTGGACCTGGCTGCGGGCCGAGCCCGCCTCGGCGTCACCGAAACCAGCGAAGGCGCGGGCCGCTTCGGTCAGAGACCCCAGGGCTGGCTGCAGCTGCCCCTGGTGGTAGCTGGCCCGCCCCTTGCCGAAGGCAGCCCAGGCCGCATCGCGGGCGTCGGGGTTCGAGGCGAGCACGGCGTCGTAGGCGGCGGCGGCCTGCTCCGCATGGCCGAGCTGGATTCGCGCGGCGCCGATGCCGAACCAGCCTTGGCGGGCCACGGCGGGGTCGTCGGAGCCCGTCGCCTGCTCGTACAGGGACAGGGCTGCGTCCACGCGACCGGCGGCGAGGGCTTCCCGCCCGGCGGCGGGCGCGTGGGTTGCCGCCGCCTGCTCGTCGCCCGCCACCCCCAGGAGCTCGACGAGGGCTCGCGCCACGCCCGGGGTGACCGGCCCGGGATCCGCGGCCAGGGTCGCCGCCGCGGCCCGGCAGGCCCGGCGGCGGCGGCGCGAGCGCCCGGCGCGGGTGGCCACCAGTTCCCGGAGCAGAGGATGGGCCCAGGCCAACCGATCCCCGGGCCCCTGTTCGACCAGGACTCCACCGGCCACCAACGCGTCCAGGGCGTCGTCGAAGGCGTCGTCGCCGGGCAGCTCGTCGGCGGCCGCGAGGACCCGCTCCAGCAGCGCGACTTCAAAGCTCCCGCCCAGCGCCGCGGCGCCGTGCAGGACTGCCTCGATCGCCTCACCGTCGAGCCGATCGAGGCGGGCCGCCAGCAACTCCTCCAGCGACGCGGGCAACGCGTGCTCCCACTCGCCAGAGCCGAAGTGCAGCCCCTGGGGCCCGGCCGCGAGCCCGCCGGCGTCCAGCAAGTGCCGCAGCATCAACACCGCGAGCCGGGGCGACCCCGAAGCCCGGGCGGCGAGGCGCGCGGCCGTGGGCGCGTCGAGGCGAGCGATGCCCCGCAGCAGATCCTCGGTGACCGCCGGCTCGAGGGGCGGGACGACCACCCGCTCGAGCTGCTCGCCGGCGTGGCGGATGGGGGCGCGCAAGGCCCCGCCGTCGGCGGTGGGCCGTCGGACGAGCACGAGGCCGATGGGCAGGGGCTCCAGGCGCATGGACGCGCTGAGGCGACCGACCAGCTTCGCGGTCGGCTCCGACGCCCACTGCGCGTCGTCCAGCACGAGCACCACCGGCCGACGGCGGGCGGCGGCCCGCAGCGCGCGCTCGGCGAGGGCTTCTTCGCCCCAGCTCGCCAGGCCCGGCGGCGGTGCCTCGGTGCCCGCGGCGGGGCGCAGCCAGGTCGCCAGCTCGGCCCGCTCCCGCAAGCCGAGGCCTTCGCCCAGGACCGCCTGCAGTTGGTTCGGCACGGCGTCGGCGGGCAGGTCCCGCGTCCCCAGCAGGTCTTCCAGGGCCGCGCGCACCAGGGCGTACGGCGCGCGGGCGGGGGCGGCCAGCCCGCCCCGGCCCAGCGAGATTCGGCCTCCCTCGGCGAACGGCTGCAAGGCCTCCAGGACCAGGCGGCTCTTGCCGACGCCCTCTTCGCCTTCGACCAACACCAGTTGCCCACGGCCTTCGCCCAGCGCCGCGACGCAGGAGCGGATCCGCGCCAGCTCGCCCGAGCGCCCCACGAAGGGCGCCTCGCCCAGCATCCGCTGAGGCTGCACGCCGCTGTCGATCGTCGCCCCCAGGTCCGGGGCGGGCTCGGCGGGGACCGGAGCCCCGGTGTCCATGGTGTCCTCCAGGGCGATGCCTCGGGGAGCGGTCGCTGCGGCCACCGGGCCCGCGCCCACGACGCCTACGCCTTCGGCTCCCGCGAGGGTCCACGACGCCGCCCTCGGCCCGCCGGCTTCGCGCAAGGCCGCCCGCATCTCCGTCGCCGAGCTCCACCGCGCCGCCGGCGACTTCGCCAGCGCGCGGTCCACGATGCGGGCCAGCTCGGGCGACACGCTCAGCCCCCCCCGCCCCCGAAGCGGCGGCGGCGGCTCGAACACATGGGCCCGCAGGACTTCCTCGACCGGCCCGTTGAAGGGCGCCGCGCCGGTCAGCCACTGGAACAGGATCACGCCCACGGCGTACAGATCCGACCGCTCCGTCGCCGCCAGCCCTCGGGCCTGCTCGGGCGACATGTACAGCGGCGTGCCGACGACCGTGCCCGCGCGGGTCAGGTCCCCGCCGTCGTCGGGCCCCACCGAGTCCTCGCGGGGCATGGGGTCTTCGAGCACCCCCGCGATGCCGAAGTCCAGCAGCACGAGCCGGCCGGGCTGCCCGTCGCGGAGGATCATGTTGGCGGGCTTCAGATCGCGGTGCAGCACCCCTTGGGCGTGGGCCGCGGCGAGCCCGGCGAGGGCTGCGTCGGCGGCCGCCAGCACGTCGTCCAGCGTGCCCGTCCGCAACCGAGCCCCCGGCGACGTCCCGGGGACCAGCTCCATCACCAGGAAGGGCTCGCCGGCTTCGGTCTCTCCGTAGTCGTGGACCTGGACGACGTTGGGGTGGGAGATGCGGGCGACAACGCGGGCTTCGCGGTGCAGTCGGCGCCGCGCCCGGGGATTCTGGGACCCCTGTTGCTTGAGGATCTTCAGCGCGACGTCGCGGTCGAGCCACAGCTGACGAGCCCGGTAGACCGCGCCCATGGCGCCCGCGCCGATCGTGCCGGTGACCGCGTAGCGCCCGGCCACCCGACGGCCGATGAACGAGTCCGTCGCGGTCACGGCAGGCACCCGCCGCAGCCACCGCGGCCCTGGATCTCCGCCGCGCCCCGCACAAAGACGCCCAGCGCCACCGGCACGGGCCAGCCACCGGGTTCGTCGACAACCACCCCCGCGCGGCTCAGGTGCAATTGCGTGGAGGGTCCCCCGTCCAGGTTCAGGGCATCGGTGCAGCCGAGCCCCTCCAGCAGCGCCGCGAGGTTCGCCGCCGCCGTCGTCGACGGCAGGACCGCCAGCTTGATGGCGCCCTCCCCCGTCACGCAGACCGCCGTCCGGCGCGCGCTCTGCTTCTTGAGCGTGAGGGCCTTGCCGTCCACGACCAGCCGCGGCCCCGACTGCAGCGCCTGCGTCACGGTCGGGCCGTCCTCCCACTCGCGGGTGTGCACGATGTCCGCGCCCGTGGCGTCGATGGAGAACACCCCCCAGTCCACCGAGCGCAGGCGGTTGCGGCGCTGCCCATCGACGATCAAGAGGCCGAGGGGCGAGCCATCGACGTCGAAGAAGGACGCGTTGACCACCGCAGTCGCGCCCGTGGTCTCCGCGAACTCCTGCACGGTCAGGGCCTTGCCGCCGTAGTCGCGGGCGTCGAGCACCCGCAGCTCCGCGCGCTCCCGGTCGACGGTGAGGAGGTGGGCGCTGCCGCCTCCGGGCACGTCGAGGAGCTGGTAGCGCAACCCGACAGGGGTCTCGCCCTGGGCCGTCGCCCCCCACAACCCGAGCGCGAGCAGGGCCCCCCCGAGCCGATGGATGAGCGCCCTCACCCCTCGTGGGACTCCGACGGCGGCTCGCGGAGGGCGTTGCGGTCGGCGTTCAGGGACACCTCGAGCGCGCCCAGGCGCTCGATGCCCGACGCCAGACGCGTCCACCCGGCGGGGTCGCGGTCGCGATCGATCTCTTCGGCGGCCGCCCGGATCTCTTCGATGTCGCCGCTGTGCTGGACGTTGCGGTCGCGCAGAGCGTCGACGGGGCGAACCGAGGCGAAGGCCTCGATCTCCATCTTGAACGAGCGCAGCTCGCTGGTGAGGGAGCCGATTCGCTGGCGGTGGTCCTCGAGCAACCGGCCCAGGTCCAACCCGTGTCGGCGTCCCGCGGGCAGGTACAGCTCGGGCTGCGACGGCCGGTCCAGCGCGGCGCGGGCCGCGGCCTTGGCCAGCGGCGCGTCGGCGATGAGCTGCTCGAACAGAGCCTCCTGGAACGACAGCTGCTCCGCCGGGGTCCAGTCGCCCGGCAACAACACCGCCGGCGGCGCCCCCTGCTTCAACAGGTTTGCGCACAGCGCGCGGCGGAGCGTCTCTTCGTCCTCGCCGGGATCCGACGGCGGCGCCAGCACCCACAGCCGGGCCCCGACGTCTCTCAACAGCAGCCCCAGCGCGCCCTGGATGGCCAAGGACGGGGAGCTGGGGTCGTCGGGTGCAGGGGGGATCGGGTCGGGCCGAAGGAAGACGGCGTCGAAGCGATCGCCGGGCTGAGCCGGCAGCGAGCGCCACGAGTCGAGATCCCGCGCATCGACACGGACCCCGAGCCCGGCGCCCAGGGAATCGGCCGCGCTCTGCAGCGACTTGCCGACATCCGGACCGGCGCCGATGCGCTCGGCGGCCAGCACGACCACGCGGACCGGAAGCTGCGGCAGCACCGCCAACTCCTCGCATTCCACTTCGGACTGGACGACGCGGGGCTGCGCTTCGTCGGACTCCATGCGTCGACTCCTGGCGCCCCGGCGGCTGGACCCCAGCCATCGGAGGCGGTGATTATACAGCGCAGGCCCGGTCGGTCCGCGATCGGCTGGTGGTTGGGAGGTCAAGAATGGTCTGGATCGGAGTAGCAGTGACGCTGGCGTTGCTCGGCGGGGTGGTCTGGATCGCAGTCGTGACCGGCGACAAAGGGAGCGGCGACGCGCCCGCGGCCCCCACCTGGCAGGGCCCGGCGCCCAGCGAGATCGCGCTCGTCGTTCGTCGGCTGGTGACCGAACGCCTCGCCCAGGCGGCCGGCGAGCTGGCGGCCGTGGAAGAGCTGGCCCAGCACCACGCGTTCGACATGGCGGTGCGCAACTACAGCCACGAGGTCGATCCCGAGGGCGTCGACCTGGCGACCCGGCGCGCGCGATTGGCCCGCGGCTTCGTCGGCGAGCTCACGGAGTGGGACCACGTCGTCGTGCCCCACGGCGCCAAGACCGCGGAGTCCCTGGCCGAGGAGCTCCTGACGGGAGCCGGCGCCAACGGCACCGAGCTGACGGCGCTGCTCGCGTCGCCGCGCTGGAATGCAGTCGGGGTCGGGGTCGCGGCGGAGTCCAAGCGGTGCTCCCTCTGTCTGGTGTTCGCGGATCACTGGGCGACGATCGAAGGCGGCAAGATCGTCGAACCACCCGACGCGGGGTGGCAGGTCAGCGGTCAGCTGGGGGGCGGCGTCGACGCCGCCGAGGTGGAGGGCGTCCTGCTGGACGACGGCGGTGCGGAGATCAGCCGCAGCCAGCCGACCCTCGTGGACCCGGACGGCGCGCGACCGCGGGCGTTCACCCTGGTGCTTGCACACCCCGGTGACCCGCGAAACCTGTTCCTGACGATGCGCCGCGACGGGCGCGAGGGCTACTGGGGCCCGGTCGACTAGCGACCGGGAGACGTCAGCGGCGCGCGCCCTTGGCGCCCGGCTTGGCGAGGTCGATGACGAGGTTGCGGTCGCCCAACGCGGCACCCATGAGGGCGTCGCGGGCGGCCTTGGCGTCGTCGTGCGTGGCCATCTCGACGAAGCCGAAGCCCCGGCTCAGGCCGGTGGCCCGATCCATGATGACGCGCACGTCAACCGGATCCGCGCCCGTCGACTCGAAGAGACCACGCAGGTCTTCTTCAGTGCAGGAGTAGGGAAGGTTGCCGACAAACAGCTTGGCGCTCATGGAATGGACCTCGCGCGGGGGCCTGAGGGCCTCCGCGGGTTCTTGAATGAATGGGGGGCCCGGCCGAGCCGGGCGGAGATCAGCGCTGGCGGTAGGTGATGCGGCCGCGCGTGAGGTCGTACGGGGACACCGCGACGATCACACGGTCACCGCGGAGCACGCGGATGCGGTACTTCCGCATCTTGCCGCCGAGGTGCGCGAGCACCTCGTGCTCGCTGTCAGTCACCACCCGGAACGTGCCGCCGGGGAAGACCTCCTGCACCACGCCTTCCATCTCGATTGCATCTTCCGAAGCCATGTACTCTCTCGATCCAGATTCCGACCGTAGCCGGCAAAGTTCGCCGGAAGACAGGACCGGCTGAACTCGGGCCGGGGTCGGCCGCGTTCGCGCGGGAAAGTACTGGCCACCCCGAGTTACGTCAAGGCGCATGAATTCAGCAAAACCAAAGACGATCAGGCCTCGCGGCGGCGATGTGGCGGACGTGGTGGCTGGCGAGCTGCTCGCCGACGCCCGCGTTTCGGCCGAACACCTGGGCTGGCAGCTCCGGGTCAGCAACGCCCTGCCGGGCGAATCGCTGCGTGTGCGCATCGAGCACACCTCCAAGGGCGCGCCGGTCGCCTGGGCCAGCGCACTCGAGGTGCTGGAGCCTCACGCCGCGCGCCGCGAGCCCCCGTGCGCCATCCACGGCCGCTGCGGCGGCTGCGGTCTGCAGCACGCCGACGACGACGCCCAGCTGGAACTCAAGGTCCGGTCCCACATCGCCGATCTGCCCGAGGCCCTCGCCGCGGCCCTGACGCCCACGGACCGCTGGATCACCGGGCCGGCGTTCGGCTACCGGCACAAGGCGACCCTGGTCGCCGGCGGCAGCGTCCGGCTGCTCCTGGGCGCCTTTGCGCGCGGCACCCACGAGGTGGTCGATCAGCCTGAGTGCGCCGTGCTCGCGCCGTCCCTGCGGGCCGCCGCGGACCAACTGCGCGAGGCCATCCGCCCCCACGTCGACTCGGGCCGCATGCCCCGTCGTCCTCCCGGCAGCGACGCCAAGCACGGCCTGCGGGCCATCGTGCTGCGGGGCAACCGGCAGGGCGAGGTGCTCGCGACGGTGGTCGTGCGCCACCGGGACGACGCCGCCATGCTCCGGGGCCCCCTCGCGGCGCTGGTGGAGCAGGAGGGCCCCATCACCGGGGTGCATACCTCCGTCCTCGCCGACGACAGCGACCGGATCCACGGCACGGGCACGCCCCGCGTCGTCACCGGCGCGCACACCCTGACCGAGCGCATCGGCGACCTCGACCTGCGCGTCGCCCCCCTGGGCTTCTTCCAGGTGAACCCGTTCGTGCTCGAGGCCCTGGCCGCCCGCGTCGCCGAGGCCGTGGGCCCGGACCCGTGCTCCCTGCTCGACCTCTACTGCGGCGGCGGCGTGCTGGGCCTGTCGGCCGTGCGGCCGGGCGGCAGCCTGCTGGGCGTCGAGATCGACCGCGGCGCCGTGTCCCGAGCCCGCAAGGACGCGGCCTCGGCGGAGATCGAGGCCGAGTTCCTCGCCGGCTCGCCGTCCGAGTCCCTGGCGGACCGGTCCATGGACGTCGCGATCCTGGACCCGCCGCGCGCGGGCGCACGGGGACCCGACCTCGCGGCGCTCGTGGCCACGAACCCGCGACGCATCGTCTACGTCTCCTGCCACCACAAGTCCCTGGGCCGAGACGCGGCGAAGCTGCTGGCGGCGGGGTACACGGCGACGTCCCTGACGCCCGCCGACATGCTGCCGCAGACACCGCACGTGGAGTGGCTGGCCACGTTCGAGCGCGCCGGCGACTGACGGCGCGGCGGACTCACGGCGCGGCCCGCGGACCGAGCTACTTCAGGTCGTTGGGATCGACTTCGGCCAGGAACGACGGCTGGGTGTCCCGCGGAGCGCGCCGCTTGCCCGACACCGATGGCGCCACCGACACGCGGTTTCGCCCCTGGCCCTTCGCCAGATAGAGGGCCTCGTCGGCCCGCTCGATCCAGCGTTCCTGGGGCTCACCGTGGCGGCGCTCGGCGACCCCCAACGAGGCAGTCACCGACAGGTCCGGCGACACGTCGGTGAAGTCGAGGGCCGCGACGGCGGCGCGCAGCCGCTGCGCCAGCACGGACGCTTCGTCGACCCCCAACATGGGCAGCAGGACCACGATCTCTTCGCCGCCGTACCGCACCGCGGCCTGGTTGCGGTCCAGGCGCCCCTGGATGGCCTCGGCGGTGCGCTGCAGGACCTCGTCGCCGATGAGGTGCCCGTAGGTGTCGTTGACCGCCTTGAAGTGGTCCAGGTCCAGCATGATCGCGCTGATGGGCATGCTGCGGCTGTCGAGCTCGGCGATGAGCTCGCCCAGGCGCTCGTCCAGGAACCCGCGGTTCAGCAGCCCCGTGAGGTGATCGCGCTCGGCCGCGCGCACGCGGGCGCTCAGATCCGAGTGGTAGGCGGTCTCTTCCTCCGCCATCCACTCGAAGCGCATCAGCACGTCGCCCAGACGGAGCTTGTCGCCGCTGATCAACCACGACTCCTGGGCCGGACGGCCGTTGACCATCAGCCCGTTCGTCGACTTGTTGTCCTGGATGCGAACCGCCTGATGGCCGTTGCGTTCCGCGAGCACGCAGATGGCGTGGTAGCGGCTGACCGACGGCGCGAGGATGCTGACGTCGGCGTCTTCGGCCCGCCCGATGGTGTAGTTCACCCGGGCGTGGCGCAGGACGTGGAACGCCCCGATGTCGAGGCCCTCCAACACGGTCAGGGTGGGCACCAGGCTCGACCACGAGGTCCGGCTCCGCTGGGTGACCAGCAGAGTCGGGGGATCGAATTCCTCGTTGTCGTCGGCCATGGTTTGGACCGTGCGGAGGGCGCCGGCTCGACTAGAGCAGGCCCTTGGCCTTGAGCTCGGCGTCGATGGCCTCCTTGAACTGCTCGTAGGGGCGAGCGCCGTTCAGGAAGCGACCGTTGATGAAGAAGGCGGGGGTGCCGGTGACGCCCGCGGCCGATGCGTCGGCCATGTCCTTCTTGACGTCGTCGCCGTACTTGCCGTCGTCCAGGCACTTGTCGAAGGCGGCCGTGTCGAGCTCCAGCTTCGCGCCGTAGCCCTTCAGGTCCGCGATCTTGAGGGCGCGCTGGTTCTCGAAGAGCATGTCGTGCATCTCCCAGAACTTGCCCTGGTCGTTGGCGCACGAGGCCGCCTCGGCCGCCTTGGGGGCTTCGGGGTGCATGGGCAGCGGGTAGTCGCGGAAGATGAGCGCGATCTTGTCGCCGTACTCCGCCTTCACCTTCTCCAGCGTCGGGTTGACGCGCGAGCAGTAGGGGCACTGGAAGTCGGAGAACTCGACGATGGCGACGGGGGCGTCGGCCTTGCCGTAGATCGGGTCGTCGTCGTCCCAGCTCACGTCGAAGCGCAGGGGCTCGAGCATCACCTCGACGCCGGCGTTCTCACGCAGGCCGCCGATGAGCGCGGTCCGGAGCTCCTGCTCCTGCTGGCGCTGCATGAAGGACTTCACGCGGTCCTTGATCTGCTCGAAGTCGACGTTGCCGCGGGGCGGGTTCTTGTCGAAGTAGGCCTTTGCGTCGGCGTCGGAGATCTCGCCGAGCTTGTCGGTGACCTCGGCCTTGACCAGCTCCTCCTTGGTGATCCCGCGCTTGGTGGCCTCGGCCGCCAGGATGCGGTCGTCGATCAGCTGGTCCAGCGTCTGCTTGCGGATGTCGTACGCCTGCGACTTGAGGCGCACGAGCTTGGCCGCGGCCTCCTGGTCGAGCTCGGCGAACGTGATCGCCTCGCCGTTGACCTTCGCCACGACGCCGGAGCCTCCGCCGATCACATCGGTCGTCGCGGCGGCGGCAGCCGGGGCCTTGCCCGCGGGGGCAGCCGCAGCGGGCTCCGACGTGGCGCAAGCGGTGAGCGCCAGCGTGGCGGCGGCAAGGGACGACAAGAGCAACATGCGGGTCATCGAAGGACCTTTCATTCAGTTCGGGGGGTCGGCGCGAGGACCTCGGGCCAACAAAGCTGCCGCGTTCGGCCGCACGCGCGCGGGGCCGAAAGGCGCGGCATGGTAACAGACAGCCCACGGCCGTCCAGCCGTCCCCCGCGGGCGCCAAAACACCCGATCGGCGGGGGTGGGTGCGGGGGCCCGCGCCGCGCTACGATCCCCCGTCCACCGGGAGGAACCATGACCGACACTCGGAATCAGCACCACGGCCAGGCCATCCTCGAGACGGCCAAGGACCACCTCGCCGCCGTGCTGGAGGCGGCTCCCCGCACCGGCTGGTCGGCGGTCGAGTGGGCCGAAGCCGCGGGGCTCTTGCTCGAAGGCGCGCCGTTCGCCGCCGTGTTCGCCCACCACATGGCACCGGTCCTGGTGCGCGAGGGCCGCGTGGCGCTGGTGGGCGAAGATCCCCTCCCCCGCTACAGCACCGCCCGTCCCTCCGTCGACGAGGCCGCCGCGCCCCAGGGCGCCGCCACCTCGGCGCCGCAGCCGTGGGAAGGCGCGACCGATGCGCGGGTCACGGCGATCGTGCCCGGGCACCCCGACTTCCCTCAGGGCGCCGCCGACGAAGAAGAGGAGCAGGGGCCGCCTCCGGGCCTCACGGGACCCTGGATTCCCTAGCAGTTGTCAGTGTTTGCGACCGATCGCGAACCGAACTGCAGCGGCGGGGTTGACCGATGGAATCGAGATCCATAACCTCCGCGGCCCTGGTGAAAGCCAGGGGTTGAGGACTGCGCACCCATAGCTCAGCTGGATAGAGTATCGGACTACGAATCCGAGGGTCCCAGGTTCGAATCCTGGTGGGTGCGCCACTTCCTCCCCCTTCTTCGCCCCCCTTCATCGACGTCCATCGTTCAGCCGCCCGAATCGGCGGCTAAGGTCCCGCCGTGCGCGTCGTTGTCTGCAACCGTCTGACCGAGTACCTCGGCATCGAGATCGTCTCCGCCCTGCTGAAGCAGGCCGGGCACACGGTCGAGTTGGTGTTCGAGGCCGACGTCGTGACGGCCGCCTTCCTGCGCAAGCTCCCGGGCCGCCTCGCGCGGCGCCTCGATACCGTCGAACGCACGGCGGAGCGCGTGCTCGCCCAGGCCCCCGACCTGGTCCTGTTCCCCTCGGAGATCAACAGCTTCGACTGGTGCGCCCAGGTCGGCGAAGCCATCGCCCGGCGCGCACCGCAGGTCCACCTGCTCCACGGCGGCTTCCACGTCACGTCGTCGCCCGAAGACTGCATCGTCCACCCCGGCGTCACGATGATCTGTCGCGGCGAAGGCGACGAGGCCGTCCCCGAGCTCGTCGAAGCGCTGGAGGCGGGGGGAGACCACCGGACCATCCGCAACATCTGGGTCAAGGACCCCGATGGCAGGGTCCACCGCAACGCGCTGCGGCCGCTGCTCCAGGACCTGGACAGCCTCCCCTACCCCGACAAGGGGCTCTACTACGACCAGCTCCCGGGCCTCAGCCGCGAGTACATGTGCGTCGCCAGCCGGGGCTGCCACTGGGCCTGCTCGTTCTGCTTCTACACGACGCTGTACGACCTCTACGGGCGCGACGGCTTCGTGCGCGCGCGGTCTCCTCAACACGTCATCGGCGAGCTGGAAGCCGCGATCGCGAAGTGGGACATCCGCTACGTCGTCTTCCACGACGACATCTTCCCGACGTCCCTGAAGTGGCTGAAGGAGTTCGCGCCCCTGTATCGCGACAAGATCGGCTTGCCGTTCTCCTGCATCACGCACCCGCAACTCATGCGCGAGGAGACGGCGGACCTGCTCGGGTCCATGAACTGCCGCTACGTGATCATGGGCAGCCAGACGGTCAACGAGTCGAGTCGCTCCGAAGACGTGATCAACCGAACGGAGTCGTCCGACGACATCAAGGCGGCGGTCCGACGCCTCAAGAAGCACAACGTCTTCGTCCTGCTGGACCACATCTTCGGCATCCCCGGCGAGTCGATGGCCGACCAGGAAGCGGCCCTGCGTTTCTACGTCGAGACCGGGGCCGACGTGATCAAGCCGTTCTTCATGTCCTACTTCCCGGGCACCGAGCTGACGAAGCGTGCCGAGGAGGCCCGGACGATCGAAGAGCAGGAGCTCGGCAAGAACGTCGACGGCGACTGGGACCACTTCATGTTCGCCGGCAGCCTGAGCGGCGACGACTACAACGCCTACAACCTCGCGTACGCCCTGTTCCCGATGCTGGGCGAACGGGGCCGCCGCGCCTTGGTCGAGGGCGGCTGGCACCACAAGCTCGCGCCCGTGGGCGGCTTGCCGGGCCTCGGCAACGTGATCCTCTTCCCCCGCCTCGTCACCGGCCTGCTGTCCGATCGGGACATCCGCCCGAAGCTCTACCTGAACTACCTGCGCACGATCCTGGCCCACCAGGCAAGGCAGTCCTTGGGCCGTTGAGCACAGGAAATCCCGCCGTTTGGGCGGCCCCCCCACGCACGTGTGGGCGCCCGCACACCTGCGTGCTACGTTGAGTCCGCGCTGATCTCCGCGCGCCCCGGAGGAGCCCATGCAGCTCGTCGAAGAAAGCCCGCTCGCCTACGCCCGCCAGTTCACCCAGCTGGTCCGCACTCACGGCAAGCAGCTGTTGAGCCGCCGCCCGGAGATGGTTCCGAAGCTGGCCTACAACTTCGTGCGCATGCACCTCCTCGAGCAGGAGGTTCTGCGCACGGCGTCGATCTCCATCGAGGCCGCCTGCAACGCAACCTGCGACCACTGCTCCGCCGACCACATGATGGAAGAGACGGCGACGCGCGGCAGCGAGCTGTCGCTCGACCACTTCCAGCGCGCCATCGATGGCTTCCTGCGCGCCGGCGCCGTGAGCGTCAACATCACCGGCGGCGAGCCCCTGGTCAGCCCGCACCTCTTCGACATCATCAAGATGGTCCCGAAGTACCGCGGCGTGGTGAACATCCAGACCAACGGCCTGCTGCTCGACGACGAGATGGCCCGCAAGCTGGCCGACGCCGGCCTCTACATCGCGATGATCAGCCTGCACTCCCACCGGCCCGAAGAGCACGACGCGATGCTCAACGTGCCCGGCGCCTTCCACAAGGTGATGGAGGCCATCGACAACTGCCATCGCTACAAGATCCCCGTGATCCTCAACTGCACGATGACGTCCGCGAAGGTGAAGGACGGCACGCTGTGGGAGATGGTCCGGCTCGCCCGCGACAAGGACGTCACCGTCAACTTCGTCCAGCCCTGCACCACCGGAAAGTGGGAGGACCAGAAGGACGTGATGATGGCGGACGAGGACTACGCCGAGTTCGACAAGGCGATGAAGCTCCCGTGGGTCGTCTGGGAGGGCAAGTCCAACTACAAGCACAACGGTTGCCGCCCCGGCATCGAGCGCATGTACATGAGCGCCTCGGGAGACGTCATTCCCTGCGCCTTCATCCACCTGAACTTCGGCAACGTGAAGAAGGAGTCGGTGGCGACGATCTGGGATCGCATGAAGGCGTTCGAGTACTTCCAGGAGACGCGCAGCCGCTGCATGGCGTCCAACGACGAGCACTTCTACGACGAGTACGTCACCCAGATCGCGGCGCACGACGACGCGCTGCTGCCCATCGAGCAGCACCCCACCTGGGCCGAGCAGCACCCCGACGAGGCCGCGCGGATCGTCCGCTGAGCCGCGGCTTGAACCTGGGGGCCCCCGCCCGATGAAGGTCGTCTTCTGCAATCAGCTCACCGAAATGCTCGGTGTGCAAACGCTGTCTGCCTGCCTCAAGCAGGCGGGGCACGAGACCGATCTCGTCTTCGAGCCCAACCTGTTCGCCACCGGCGCCATCAAGGAGCCGCGGCTCATCGAGCTGCTGAGCAACGACGAGCTGGTGATCGAGGACATCCTCGCCCTGGAGCCCGACCTGGTCGGGTTCCCCGTCGAGATCAACGGCTACCACTGGGCGCTGAAGATCGCCGCGGGCCTCAAGGCGCGCCGGCCGGACCTGCCGATCATCGCCGGCGGCATCCACGCCACCATGTGCCCCGAGGTCGTGGCCGAGCGCCCCGAGCTGGACTACTGCGCCGTGGGCGAAGCCGAGTTCAGCCTCGTGGAGCTGTGCGACATCCTCGACGGCCGCAAAGAGGGCGACCCCAACAAGGTCGAAGGCATCTGGTGCAAGGACGCCGACGGCAAGGTGGTCGACAACGGGATCGGCAAGGAGCACCGCGAGCTCGACGACTTCCCGTTCTACGACAAGGACCTCTACTACTCGAAGCTGCCGGGCCTCGGCGCCGAGTACATGACGACCATCAGCCGCGGCTGCCCCTACAACTGCACGTTCTGCTTCTACAACGCAGTCCACGACATCGTCGGCAACCGCCGCGTGCGGCTGCGGTCGCCGGGCAACGTCGTCGACGAGCTGGTGGCTGCGAAGGCGAAGTACCCGTGGATGGAGTCCGTGCTCTTCCACGACGACATCTTCCCCGTGCGGGTGTCCTGGCTGGCTGAGTTCGCGCCGCTCTACAAGGAGAAGGTCGGCCTGCCGTACTCGTGCATCACGTACCCGCTGCTGGTGACGGAGAAGATGGCCGAGCTGCTGGCCGACTCGGGCTGCCGCAGCGTGATCATGGGCGTGCAGTCGCTCAACGAAGAGTCCCGCGCCGAGACCATGGAGCGGTACGAGAAGAACGTCGACATCTTCAACGCGATCCGGCGGCTGCGGGAGCGCGACATCTTCGTGACCTGCGACCACATCCTGGGCACGCCCGGCGAGACCGCCAGCGACCAGGACGAAGCCCTGCTGTTCTACGCCGACGCCGGCCCCTCGGTGGTGAAGCCGCTGCCCCTGGCGTACCTGCCCAAGACGCGGATGACGAAGATCGGCATCGAGCAGGGCGTGATCTCCGAACAGGACGAAGACGACGCCGCCCACGGCTTCATCAACAGCCTCATGTTCAAGGGCCACGGCTACGAGACCGAGTGGCGCCCCTGGTTCGTCATGTACGGCCTGCGGCCCCTGATCCCGAAGTCGGTGTTCGTGAAGATGGTTCAGAACGGGACCCACCGGCGGCTGGGGGGCATCCCCCGCGAGTTCGACCCGGCGATCTTCTTCTTGCCGCGGATCGTGCGGGGCATGGCCCTGGGCTACGACATGCGGGCGAAGTACCTGGCGTGGCGCTTCATCGAGATGTTCCAGTACTCCATGGCCCGCAAGATGCGCAGCCAGGCCCGCGGGTTCCAGGGCACGACGGGCGTCGCGACGCCCCAGGGTCCGACGTACGCCAGCCGCATCGCCAGCCGCGTGCTGCGCAATCGGTCTCGGGCCGACCGCAC